>Ga0213868_10000694_pt1 | contig 32300 bp, 28 predicted proteins | sample PICome_9_FD_160087 | JGI IMG/M metagenome (GOLD analysis project Ga0213868, IMG submission 160087) | Coastal seawater microbial communities near Pivers Island, North Carolina, United States - PICO127 | ecosystem: Environmental > Aquatic > Marine > Coastal | place: USA: North Carolina... | reverse complement strand
CGGCAGCGTGCGCCAGTTCAACGACACGGTGCGTGAAGTCTTCGCGTCATCGCCGACAAATCTTCGAGCAAAGCGCGGAAGTGTCGCGGGCGCTGGGCCAGCAGGAGAAGTGACCCTTCGGCTCCGCGCTCGGCAGCCGTTCGCAGGCGCAGAGCTACTGGCGTTCCTTGGAGCACATGCGATTCCCGGCCTTGAGTCGTGGGACGGCGAGTGCTTCGCGTTGGTGCTCACGCTTCCGCACGGTCACGGTGCTGCGTCGCTGCGCTCACATGACGACCACATCGAAGCCCGTGTGCGACTCGATGACTGGGCTGACTTGTCGTGTGCTGTGCAGCGACTCCGGCGACTCCTCGATCTTGATGCTGACCCGATCGCGATTGACGAAGCGCTAAGAATCGAACCAACGCTCGGGCAATTGGTCCAAACCATGCCTGGACGACGCGCCTCGGCGAGCGCTGATCCGTTCCAGACGACCATCCGGGCAATTGTGGGCCAGCAGGTCTCGCTTGCTGGGGCGCGCACCGTGACCGCCCGACTCGTCGCTGCACTTGGAGCGCCAATCGACGCCGACTTGGTTGGCGGAACCGCGTTGACGCACGCCTTTCCGACCGTCGAGCAACTCGCCGATGCTCCCGATGAATTGTTCGCGATGCCAACGGCCCGTCGTGAAACTGTTCGACGACTAGCTGCGGCGACTGCGGACGGTGTGCTCGTCCTCGACGCAGGTGTCGACCATGTCGAGACTCGTGCCCGGCTGCTCGAACTGAAGGGCATCGGCCCGTGGACTGCCGACTACGTGGTGATGCGTGGACTCGGCCACCCCGACGTGTTCCTCGGCACCGACCTTGTCGCATTAAACGCAATGCGAGCGCTCGGCCTTGAACCCACCGACGCTGTGCGGTGGGCGCCGTGGCGCTCATATGCCCTGCATCATCTGTGGGCGAGCCTCGGAACACTCGATGCGGCCGCACGCTCTGCCACCGGCCCAACACTTGGCCAACCAGTAACTTCAACGACAAGAACGAGATCGTCATGACGCCGACCACCCTTGCTTCAACCATAATGAGTAGCCCCGTTGGGCAGCTCACGATCATCGCGTCGGACGCAGGCATCCGCGCAGTGCTCTGGCCGACCGACAACCCGAAGCGAGTGCCGCTCGGCGACGTGGAACCCCGCAACGATTGTCTCGTTTTGTCGAGAGCGGTGACGCAGCTCGGCGAGTACTTCGACGGGCATCGTCAAAACTTCGACCTACTGCTTGATCCGGTCGGAACCGAGTTCCAGCAGTCGGCGTGGACTGCGTTACGCGCAATTCCATTTGGCATGACGGTGAGTTACGGCGAGCAGGCCGAATGGATGGGTGACAAGCGCAAGGCACGCGCTGTCGGTGCCGCGAATGGGCGTAACCCTATTTCGATCATCGTTCCCTGCCATCGCGTCGTCGGCTCAAACGGGTCGCTCACCGGGTTTGCTGGGGGTATCGACACCAAAAACTGGCTTCTCGCTCATGAACACCGCATCGCTGGCCACACGTTGAACTTGTAACCCTGCCCGAGCCTGAAAGCTGCCGGCTTAGCTCCGCTGAGTGACGAAATTGCTGGGCGCTTTAGTGAGGTGCGGCGGGGTCGCCGCTCTGGGTGGTTTTAGCGTCGCTGAGCGGCCACCTCCCTGCATTTTTTAGGGGAGGGTTGTGGCATGGTGACGAGATGAAGTACGTCCCCTTCGGAAACACTGGACTGTCGATCTCCGCAATCACGCTGGGTTGCATGAGCTACGGCGAATCGGGCAAGGGCACGCATCCCTGGAGCATGGACGAGGCCACCAGCCGACCGTTCATCGAACAGGCACTGGAGGCAGGTATCAACTGCTTTGACACGGCAAACGTTTACTCACTCGGCTCGAGCGAAGAAATCATCGGTCGAGCGTTGGCGGACATGACGAACCGCGAGGACGTCATCATCGCCACCAAGGTCCGCGGACGAATGCGCGAAGGACGTTTCGGAGAGGGACTGTCGCGCAAGGCAATCATGCATGAAGTGGATGAGAGCCTGCGGCGACTCGGAACCGACTACATCGACCTGTATCAGATCCATCGATGGGACCACCGCACGCCGATCGAGGAAACGATGGAGGCGCTGCACGATCTGATCAAGACGGGCAAGGTGCTGCATATCGGTGCCTCATCGATGTATGCCTGGCAGTTCAGCAAGGCGCAGTACGTGGCCGATGCGCATGGTTGGACGCGGTTCGTCAGCATGCAGCCGCACTACAATCTCATCAACCGCGAAGAGGAACGCGAGATGCTCCCGCTCTGTGTGGACATGAACATCGCCGTGATCCCGTGGAGCCCAATGGCTCGTGGCAAGTTGACCCGGGCGTGGGACGAATCGACAAACCGCACCGAGAGCGATGAGTTCGGCCGGTACCTCTACGGCATGCAGGAATCTGATCGCGCTGTCGCCGATGCGGTCGCAGCGGTCGCGAAGCGGCGCGGCGTGCCGCGAGCACAGATTGCGCTCGCGTGGGTGTTACGCAACCCGGCGGTGACGTCGCCGATCATCGGAGCAACCAAGCCTCATCACATTGATGACGCGGTTGCAGCCGGGGACCTTGAGCTGACGGACGAAGAAGTCAAGACTCTTGAAGATCCGTACGTCCCACATCCCATCGTCGGCTTTGCGTGATGTGATCTAAGTCTCTCTTCAGCGGGCGGAGCCAGCAGTGCGAACCGGCAGTAAGAACTGGAACTACTTGCGGCGAGCGGCGTTGGACTGGGCTTTGCGTAAGCGGTCAGCTTCTTTCTTGGCGGCTTTTGCCGCCTTGCGCTGTTCGCGCAGCTTTGCTTGTTCATCGTCGGAACGCTTGGCGGTGTCGAGCACCGGAGCGAGCTGCGGCTCCTCGGTCTTGGGCAGGGCGAGCACTTCGTCGTTCTTGAGCAGGTCACGGATGATCGCCGATGCCGGAGCCTCTCCTGCGATGGTGGCAGCGAGCATGATGCGCGTTACGGCGAGCCCGTGTCGCTCGACGAGTCCGGGCAGCACGTCCTTCAGCTGGTCAGTCGACGGGTTGTCGGCATTTTCGCCAAGTCCCTCTATGCAATCGGCGAGACAAGCATCAGAGAGGATGGCCGCAATGGCTTCCATGCTGCCGTCAATACGGCCAGACTTCACTCCGGCACGCAATGAGTCGGCGTTGAGTTCGCCCTCGACAAACGACTCGAGTCCCTCACGGTGATCATCGTCCAATGCCTCGATGCCTGACGTGATTTCGTCGTCGGTTGCGGCCTTGATCGAGCGGTCCAGCAGACCGAGGGCCTGCATGCGGTTCTTCACGTGATTCACGGGCTGCGACGCTACCGCGGAAACCAGCTGAGCAGTACCGGATCCGAGGCAGGGTTGCCGACGGCTCCATATAACTTCAGCGAGACCGCCGACGTTGCTGTTGGTTTGTGTCGAAGCCTTCTGGACGTGCGACCCCTATGCGACCTATTTCCTATGGCGCCCACACCTTCGTGCCGTTCGACCTTTGGAGGCGGTCACGACGGGGATATCGGAGGAACTGTGGCAACAGTGTCGCTCGACGGAGTCGAGAAGATCTATGACAATGGGTATCACGCCATTCATGACCTGAGCCTCGAGATTGAAGACGAGGAATTCCTAGTCCTCGTCGGTCCGTCGGGTTCTGGCAAGACGATTGCGTTGGGAATGGTTGCCGGCCTCGAGTCGATCTCGGGCGGCGAACTCCGTATCGGCGACCGTGTTGTCAACGATGTCGAGCCGAAGGCTCGAGACATCGCCATGGTCTTCCAGAATTACGCCTTGCACCCACACATGAGTGTGTATGACAACATCGGGTTCGCGCTGAAGCGTGCCAAGGTGCCGAAGGAAGAGATCGACTTCCGGGTTCGCAAGGCGTCGGCAATCCTTGAACTCGACTCGTACCTTGATCGCAAGCCTGGGCTGCTGTCTGGCGGCCGGCGCCAACGTGTCGCAATGGGCCGCGCCATCGTCCGTCAGCCAGCGGTATTTTTGATGGTTGATGCGAAGCTGCGTGATCAGATGCGAGCGGAGATCGCAGCGTTCCAGCGCGACCTTGCCGTAACCACCATTTACGTCACGCACGATCAGGTTGAGGCGATGACAATGGGAGATCGGGTTGCCGTGCTCAAAGACGGCTACCTCCAGCAGGTCGATAGGCCGCAGAATCGTTACGACCGCCCAGACAACGTGTTTGTGGGTGCTTTCATCGGTTCGCCGTCAATGAACCTCTACGAGGGGCAGATAGACATTTCAGGAGGTTGGCTTAGAAGCAGCCACCCTTGAAAGGGTGCGTAATAGCTCACCGGTCGAGTGATCCTGATGTAGTCGGGGAATCGATGAGTGGAAGCGCAGCCAACGCAGTTGGGCGGTTCAGTCCGCGTACTCGAGCTCGCATTGGAGAGAGCATCGACATTGCCGCGGCCATCGAGAATGTTCATTTCTTTGACGCTGTTACACGCAAAGCCATATTGACCTGTAGGACATCTCGCCGATTTAAAAAATGAGCAGGTAACGCGCTGCGCGTTGAGCTTCCGTTTTCGCCTAGACGCTGCGTGATCAGCGTGCAAATCGTGGCTTGATTGGCGCGTGGGCGATTCTCGGCAACACGTGCTCTGCAAACAGGTCGCATTCTGCGGAATGGGTGTACCCAGACAAGATAAAGGCGCCGATTCCCACATTTTGGTACGCCTGCAGCTTGGCAGCCACCTGATCCGGATTGCCGACAATTGCTGCGCCGGCGCCGCTCCGGGCCCGGCCGACGCCCGTCCACAAGTTGTCCTCGACAAAGCCGTCATCAGCAGCAACTTCACGGAGCGCTGCCTGGCGGGCTACGCCAAACGAGGCGGCATCAAGCGACTTGTTGCGAATTGCATCTCCGGTATCGATGTCGAGCTTTGACACGAGATGCTCGGCCGCTCTGCGCGCCATGGCCTCGGTCTCGCGTACAATCACGTGGGCGCGTAGACCATAGATGAGCTCTCGATCGTAGTGTTTGGCGGCCAGCGTCGTCATCTCAGCCACCGTGTCGCCCACCGATGCAACGGTGTCAGGCCAGGTCAGGAAGACGTCTGATTCGGCAGCGGCGACGTCCTTAGCCGCCGGAGAGAACCCGCCGAAGTAGAACGGCGGAGAAGTTGCGCCCTCGAGGATCCGGGGTGGCTCAAGTTCAAGATCGACAAACTCTCCGTGAAAGTCGATTGCTTGGCCATTGAGTAGTTGGCGCAGGACCTGCATCCATTCTCGAGTGCGCTGATATCGCGGTGCGGAGTGGAGCGCTTCACCCGGGATGTCGGAGCTGATGATGTTGATGCAGAGCCGGCCACCAGCCATCTGATCGATGCTGGCTAGCTGACGAGCGAGCTGGGGCAGGTGCATCTCCCCCATACGCACGGCGAGCAAAAGATTGATGTGCTCGGTCTGGATAGCAATACCGGCGGCAAAGGCGGTCGAGTCGATGCCCAACTTGTAGCCGGAGGGCAGTAGCACGTTGTCGAAGCCGTTGCGATCGGCTGTCTGTACGATATTCGAGCAGTGCTTCCACGAGCTCGTGAGTGTTGGGTTGGGCTGGCCGAGAAATTCGTAGTCGTCGTCGCACAGAGCGCTAAACCAGGAGATCTCGGGAATGGTCGGATCGGCGATGGAACTCATGGCAGTTGAACTCCCTCAGACGCTTGGACGATGGTGTAGACGTCGGCCCGGTCAAGGTGGACGTTGAGCGCACGGACAGCACCGGTGATGCGACCGATGTTCTGGGATCCAACGATGGCGATCGGCCGTGACGGGTGAGCAAGCACGAATGCCAACGCGATATGGCTGCGGTCGACCCCTTCGCGCTGAGCGAGTCGATCGAGTTCTGCGAGCAGTCCGGGCTTGACACCATCACCAGTGGCGAGCGATCCGCCAGCGAGTGGACTCCACGCTATGGGGGTGATACCGAGTTGCATGCACTGGTCGAAGGTGCCATCGCGCATCGGGTGCAGGCGATGAGCAGAGAACTCGGGCTGGTTGGTGGCGATTGGAAAGTCGAGGTGTTCTTGCAGAGCTGCGACTTGGGCCAGGGTGTGGTTGGAAACGCCGACCTCCCGGATTTTGCCGGCGACGCGCAATTCCGTGAGCGTCGCAGCAACATCTGCTGGGTGGGCGTATAGGTCCGGTCGATGGATCTGGAAAGGTCGATGACGTCGACACCCATCCGACTCAATGACGCTTCGCAGGCACTCCGGAGATACGACTGCGACGAGTCGTAGGGGAGTGGTGGCATGATCCCGCCCTTAGTTGCGAGCACTATGCGGTCGCGCAGTCCAGGTGACTCGGCCAGCACAGAACCGAGGATCTCTTCGACTTGGCCAAATCCTGTGCCACCCCAATCGAAGCCATAGACGTCTGCGTTGTCGACGAGGTTCATTCCGGCGTCTAATGCGGCTTCCAGGGTCTGCTGAGCGGCAACGATGTCGGTGTTTGTATATCTCCAGAGTCCGAAAGACAGCGGTCCGACGTTGGTAAGAGAGCCGAGCGAACGAGCAGAAGAATCGACCAGAGTTGTCACGCACCAAACCTACCCACCGGAGGAGTAACCAGAAATGGGTCGAAAGGACTCTTCTTCTGGCCTTCCGGCTGGGGAACAGAATGCCTCTGTGGGCCGCTGACCGGGGTTCGCTTCGCGTAAGAGCTGAAGAAGCTGAGATGACGAGGACGGCAAGTCTGCGCGACGATGAGGTTCTCATGAAAACTTCTGCTGGGACTGCCCGCCATGCGATCTCGTTGATTGATCTGACCGACTTGTCCGACGACCGTACCTCTAGTGGCATAGACGCCTTGTGTAAGCGCGCGGCGGAATATGGCACAGCAGCAGTGTGCGTGTGGCCCGAATATGTAGCGCGCTGCGTTGATTTGCTCGACGGTGCCGACGTGGGCGTTGCGACGGTCATCAATTTTCCGAAGGGCAATCAACAAATTGGCGTTGTCCTTGATCAGACCTTGACGGCGCTCTCGGACGGGGCGAACGAGATTGACGTCGTGCTGCCGTACAAAATGTTCCGCAATGGTGACGTCAAACCGACGGCGAGCCTGATCGAGGCGGTCGGTGACATCATCGCTCCGCCCGGCGTCCTGAAGGTCATTCTCGAGACTGGCGAACTCGACAACGAGGCGATCCGCAGTGCAGCCGAGCTTGCGGTCGGCCTGGGTGCGGACTTCATCAAGACCTCGACCGGCAAGACTGATGTCAGCGCGACCCTTGGTGCTGCGCGAATCATTCTTGAGGTCATCGCTGCCACCGACCGCGCCGTCGGGATCAAGCCGTCAGGCGGAATTCGGAGCTTCGATGACGCTGTCGGTTATCTCAACCTCGCCGAAGAGGTGATGGGGCCAGACTGGGCGACCCGATCGACGTTCCGCTTCGGGGCGTCAGGCCTTCTGGATGCGCTGCTGGCCGAGGTCTGAAATGCGGAATAAGAGACCTTGCTGATGAGGTCAGACTTCCTAGTTCAGCCGAACGGCCGGGGTCGAAACGATATGAGGCAAGTGGCGCCCTCGGTAGGATTCGAACCTACGACACCTGGTTCCGGAAACCAGTGCTCTATCCCCTGAGCTACGAGGGCGGGGTCTTCACGTTATTTGGGCAAGCTACCGGGCATCTCGGGTCGCTCCAGCTGAAGCGACTGCCTTTTCGGCCCGTTACGGTTTTGCGGAACCCACTGCGATAAGCCGGTCGTCAGCGCAAAGCGCACCGATCTTCGGATTATCGAATGCAAGTCGTTGTCCGTGTCGAACCACTTCAAGCACGCGTACATGAGCGGGAGCGACATAGACGCCGTCGATCACAATTGGAGCAATCTCGACGATTTCCAGGTCGGCGCCAGCTTCGAGTAGATCGTCGATCACATGAAGCGCCTGGGGAGCCCGTGAAGCGATACCAACCAGGCGCCCAACGGCTGCAGCTTGGTCAATGGCTGAGTCGGCGCCGCTCTGACGGAGCAGGTGAAGGTTCTCTTGATCCCGCACCGTTGCGACGATACGCGCAGTCGGATTCAGCTCGCGAGCGGTCAATGTGATCAATACCGCCGTGTCGTCTCGATTCGGGGTAATCACTACAGACTCAACGCGATCGATTGCAGCTTGGTTGAGCACTGACACTTTGGAGGCGTTGCCGGTGATAGCGATGAAGCCGTCTTGGCTCGCCAACGCAAGCGCCTGTTCGTCGATGTCGACCACTGCAATCTCGTTCCGCTGTACGCCCTGTGCGACGAGTGCGCTAGCGGCGGCGCGTCCTGTCGATCCGTAGCCGCAGATCAGATGGTGATGGTTCACGGTTCGTCTCCATTGTTGGGTCTTCAGCAGGGTGCGTGACCGTTCGGTCAGCACTTCGACGGTCGTGCCGACGACGAGGATGAGGAAGAGGATGCGGGCAGGAGTTATAAGGAGCAGTGCCGCCAAGCGAGTTGAGGGGGTGACGGCGCGTATATCGCCGTAGCCGGTGGTTGTGACAGTGACCGATGCGTAATAGAGCGCGTCGATTAGTCCCAACTCGCCGCCTGCGGAATCGGAATAGCCGTTGCGACCGATTAAAACGACAGCTGCAATAAAGACCAGGAGCCCAACGGCGAATCCGATCCGCCGTCCGATGGCTGCGATCGGTGCGCGCGGGGATGAGGGCAGTCGAATCAGGTCGACCGCATTCTGAGTGGGCCGGTGACCGAACCTCATCGTGGACATCGACTCACTACGTGCAAGGCTAGTACTAGTCAGAGATCCGAGAGTGAGACGGAACCCGCAATTGGATCCGTCGACTAGGCATCCCCTTTCGAATGGTCAGGGGACGAGCGGCTTGCATCGGGCACAATAGATTGTGCATGTCCGATCCTCTTGCCTCACTCTCGACGCTGCTTGCACCTTTGTTCGCTAATTTCAACGGCGGAGCGCCCGCCGATCCAACAGTGCGACCGTCTGATCGAGCTGATGCCCAAATCAATGGCGCTCTCGCGTTGGCCAAGCGTTTGGGCGAGAACCCGCGTGACTTGGCGCAGCAGGTCGTCGAGTCGGGCGTCTTGACTGATGTCGCTGCTGACGTTGAGGTGGCAGGACCTGGCTTCATCAACGTCACTTTCTCGTCGTCCTTTCTCGAGTCACAACTCGCAGCAGTTGTCCAGGACAAGCGGCTTGGCGTCGCGACTGCTGCCGAACCAAAAGTTGTGGTGGTGGACTACTCAGCGCCGAACGTCGCAAAGGAGATGCACGTCGGTCACCTGCGTTCGACTGTGATCGGCGACTCGCTCGTTCGGCTCCACGAGTTTCTCGGTCACACAGTGATTCGCGAGAACCACATCGGCGACTGGGGTCGGCCGTTCGGCATGCTGATCGAGCACCTGCTCGATCTCGGCGAGGACGTCGCCAGCGATGGGTTGTCGCAGGGGGATCTCGATGGCTTCTACAAGCAAGCCAATGAGAAGTTTAAAGATTCTAAGGAGTTTCAGGACCGCGCCCGAGACCGAGTCGTGCTGCTTCAAGGGGGCGATGAAGCAACCCTCGCGTTGTGGCGTCGCCTCGTCGAGATGTCTAACGCCTACTTCAACCGGGTGTATACCAAGCTTGATGTTCTCCTCACTGATGATGACCTGGCGGGGGAGAGTCGTTACCAACCATTGATGGAAGGCGTGTACGCACGACTCGACTCAGCGGGCCTGCTGCACGAAGACGCCGGTGCGATGGTGGTGTTTCCTCCGGGCTTCCAAAATCGCGATGGCGCCCCACTTCCGATGATTGCGAAGTCGCAGACCGGTGCGTTCATGTATGCCACGAGTGACCTGGCGTGCGTAGTTGATCGTGTCGAGCGGCTTGATGCTGATCTGATGTTGTACGTCATCGGAACGCCGCAGGCGCAACACTTGCAGATGGTATTCGAAGTCTGTCGAATGGCTGGCTGGCTAGTGGAGCCGACCAAAGCAGTGCACGTCGGGTTTGGCAATGTGTTGGGCGCAGACCGCAAGATGATGCGTAGTCGGGCCGGCGACTCGGTCAAGCTCGCCGACCTGCTTGATGAGGCGGTCGAGCGAGCGGAAGTGGCGATTGCCGAGAAAAACCCCGACATCGGGCCCGAGGAGAGACTCGTCGTGGCCAACATAGTGGGTATCGGAGCCTTGAAATATTCTGACTTGTCCACCGAACGCATTAGGGACTACGTCTTCGACTGGGACCGGATGCTTGCCTTTGAGGGCAACACAGGCCCGTACTTGCAGTATGCGCATGCTCGGATCTGTTCGATTTTCCGCCGAGCGCGCATTGATAGGGCATCGGTACGTTCGGGACACATAATCCTGAACCAACCGCATGAGCGAGCGCTTGCGATGCGTTTGCTCGCTTACCCGTCGGCGATCGCCACCACGCTCGATTCGTACAGCCCTCATAAGCTTTGCACTTACGTTTACGAACTCGCGTCCGACTTTTCGTCGTTTTACCAGGAGTGCCCGATTCTCAAGTCGGATGAGCCGATGCGTTCGAGCCGACTCGCCTTGGCTGACTTCACGGCGCAGGTGCTCGAACACTCGCTTGGTCTGCTCGGCATTACCGCTCCCGAGCAGATGTGATGATCTTCACTCTCGCCCACACGGGCCAACGTCATCAGATCGCTCGCACAGGCGGGAATCAACGATGAGCGCGATTCCCATGCAGTTGCTGTCCGACAATGCGATTGTCGGTTCCGATGGAAACCTGAGCGTTGGCGGATGCTCGATCGCGGAGATTGCTGCAGAGTACGGCACACCGGTGTTCGTGTACGACGAAGCTCATCTGCGGGCTCGTTGTCAGCAAGCGGTTGCCGCGTTTGGTCATCAACAGGTCGTGTACGCCACGAAGGCGTTCCTGTGCAGGGCGATGGCCCGGCTCGTATATGAAGAGGGCCTTCTGCTTGATGTCGCATCGGGTGGTGAACTGGCTGTCGTGCTGGCTGCCGGTGTTCCTGCCGACGTATGCACATTGCATGGCAACAACAAATCGATGAAGGAACTGAGCGAGGCGATCGTCGCCGGAGTGAGGCACATCATCGTTGACTCGTTCGACGAACTTGACCGCCTTGACATACTCGCTGCCGAACGGTTGGGACCGATCCCGAAGGTACTGTTACGAATCACTCCCGGCGTCTCGGCACACACGCACGAATTCATCGCGACCGGGCAGGACGACTCAAAGTTCGGTTTCAACCTCGGCAACGGCGATGCGCTCAAGGCAGTTGACCGGGCACGCCAATCGACGTCAGTCGAACTCGTCGGTGTGCACTGTCACATTGGTTCAAACGTGTTCAAGGCTTCATCGTTTGCCAGAACTGCAGCGGTGATGGCCGATTTTGCGGTGCCGCTTGACCTTCCTGAACTGGTGCTTGGTGGCGGCCTGGGCGTCGCTTATATCGATGGCGAAGAGGCGCCAACGATCGCGACCTGGGGCAGCGTGCTGCTTGATGCCTGCCAAGCACTTGGCGTGCGCTCGAAAGTCAGCGTGGAACCAGGGCGGGCGATTGCCGCAGCCGCAGCCATGACGGTGTACAGCGTTGGCACCATCAAACACATTCCAGGTGTCCGGACATACATCTCGGTCGACGGTGGGATGAGCGACAATCCCCGACCTGTTTTGTATGGATCGGGTTACGAGTCTTTTCTGCCCCGAGCCGTCACCGACGAGCGGGCGATGACCGCTCGGTTGGTCGGCAAGCACTGCGAATCTGGCGATGTCTTGTCGTTCGCTGCGCAGCTGCCGGCTGACACGGCAGTGGGCGACCTCCTCGCCATGCCGGTCACTGGTGCTTACGGTCACTCAATGGGCTCCAATTACAACAAGATCACGCGGCCGCCGGTCGTGTTCGCAGCTGATGGCGATGCGCGCCTTGTCGTGCGTCGCGAAACCTACGACGATTTACTCAGCACAGATCTCGGTTGATTTGCTCCTTCCCAATAATTGGGGCCAGCATGCGGAGACGGATTAGCAAGATCTTCGACTTGCTTACGCTGATCCAAACAGGGGGAAGGAGCGCAAGAGGGGAACGGGTAAAACGGTCCGCAAGTCGGTGCGTCGTACTCAGCGGTTCGAGCCTGAGCTTCTTGTGATTGCTCGTTGAGCCGCGGCGGTGATGTTGACTCCGGTGGAATCATGCGGCCTCGTCGCAATGAAGCACGATCCGGTGAGGGCAGAGAACAGGGAAACTCGACGCTCGTTACGTCACCGTGCTGCCGTCGTTGTGAAACTCGATGCGCAGCGTATGGAGATGGCCAGACGCAGTCGTTATCGGCGGCACAGTAACGGCATCCGTAAGATGCAGCGATGTGCTGTGCTGTGTTCAGCATCGCACCCTAATAGGATCGCTCGCAGCCAGTAGTCTCAGGCCTGTGACCAGCACAGCAACGTCTTTCAAGATAGGGGTGCTCGGCTGCGGCAACGTGGGCGCGGCACTCATTGATCTCGTCGCCACCCAGCGCGCCAGCGTCTTCGAACGTACGAGCATTGACCTTGAAGTGACGCAAGTCGCAGTGCGTAATATGTCCGCACCGCGAGAGGTTGACCTCGTTGAGGGTGTCCTCACACGAGATGCCATGGCCGTGGTCACCGATCCGGACGTCGACATCGTCGTGGAGTCGATCGGCGGTATCGAGCCGGCTCGCGAGCTAATTCTCGCAGCACTTGCGCATGGCAAACCAGTAGTGACCGCGAACAAGGAATTGCTCGCAAACGTTGGTGCTGAGCTGTACGCCGCCGCCGACGCAGCGGGTCGGGATCTTCTGTTTGAAGCAGCGGTCGCTGGCGGCATTCCCGTGGTACGAGCATTGCGCGAAAGCCTTCACGGTGAACCGATCAGCCGCGTGCTCGGGATCATCAACGGCACAACGAACTACATCCTCACCAAGATGACCGATGCGGTTGAGAATGGTGGAGATGCTGACTACGGCGCAGCCCTGAGGGATGCTCAGAGCCTCGGCTACGCCGAACGCGACCCCACAGCTGACGTTGAGGGCTACGACGCCGGCGCCAAGGCGGCCATTATTGCCACCGTTGCGTTCGGAAAAAAGGTGGTGGCGGGCGACGTATACCACCAAGGCATTAGCGAAATCACCGCATCGGAAATCGCAATTGCTCGCCGCCTGGGCTACGTGGTCAAGTTGCTCGGCATCGTTGAGCGCAATGCCGCCAACGGTGAGATCAGCGTGCGTGTGCACCCCACGATGGTTCCTGACCATCATCCCCTCGCCACTGTTCGGGATAGCTTCAACGCCGTCTTTGTCGAAGGTGACTATGCCGACAGTCTGATGTTTTACGGCCGGGGTGCGGGCGGCGCCCCGACTGCCAGTGCGGTGTTCGGCGATGTGGTCGATGCAGCTGTCAACCTACGAGCAGGCACGCATGGTTCGCTCGGCGAGCTCGGCAAGGCGACTATTCGCCCGATCGACGAGACGTCTGCTGAGTACCTGCTGGGCCTCGACGTGGCAGATCAGCCAGGCGTACTCCACGCAGTTGCGGGTGTCTTTGCAAAGCATCGGGTGAGCATTCGGGTTGCCGAACAGGAAGGCAATGGGCCCGAGGCGCGGTTGGTTTTCATCACCCACGAAGCACTTGAGAAGCATGTGCAAGCCACGGTGCGTGAACTCAATGAACTTGATGTCGTGCTCAAAGTCGGTGGCCTGCTGCGCGTGATTGGCGATTGAGCGTGCGTTACGTCTCGACTCGCGGATCAGCTCCTGATTTTGGCTTCAACGATGTGTTGCTGGCAGGCCTCGCCATGGATGGCGGTTTGTACATGCCTGAATCGTGGCCAACCCTGGAACCATCTCGAGGCGCCCGAACTTATGCTGAGCGTGCGGTCGAGGTGATGTTGCCGTTCGTCGCCCCCGATATCGACGAGATCACGCTGACCAACCTGTGTACGGAGGCCTATTCGTCCTTTCGGCACCCGGCGGTCACGCCGCTGGTGCAGATCGACCATCGCCACTGGGTGCAGGAGTTGTTTCATGGTCCAACCCTGGCATTTAAGGACGTGGCGTTGCAGTTGGTCGGCAAGCTGTTCGACCATGTCTTGTCGGTTCGAGGCGACCGAGTCACCATCGTTGGCGCAACGAGTGGCGATACCGGGTCGGCCGCCATTGATGGCGTCTCGGGCTGCGCCAACGTCGACATCGTGATTCTGTATCCGTTGGGTCGGACCAGCGATGTTCAGCGCAAGCAGATGACCACTGTCGAGGCCCCCAACGTTCACACCGTCGCGGTGGAGGGTACTTTCGACGATTGCCAAGATTTGGTGAAGGCCATGTTCAACGACGTCGCCTTCCGGACTCGGAACCAACTGTCGGCCGTCAACTCGATCAACTGGGCTCGGGTCATGGCCCAAACCGTCTACTACGTCACCGCCTCAGAAACATTCGCTACCGCTCCCACATTTAGCGTGCCCACTGGCAACTTCGGCAATGTGCTCGCAGGTTGGATTGCACGCGAGATGGGTGCGCCAATTCGTGACTTCATCATTTCGTCGAATACCAACGACATCCTCACGCGGTTTGTCAACGATCACGACATGACTGCGTGTGGTGTGGTCCCGACGTTGAGTCCGTCGATGGATATTCAGGTGTCATCAAACTTTGAGCGACTGCTGTTTGAGATAAACGCTAGAGATGGCGGAATGACAGCCGAGCAGTTGACGCGGTTTCGTTCGACCGGGCGACTCGACATCGAAGCTGACCAGCGTGACCGTTTCATTGCGGGCTCGTTCCGTGCAGCAGCGTTCGACGATGTGTCGACGCTAAGCGAGATTCGACGGGTGTACGAAGCCTCGGGCTATGTCCTCGATCCGCATACAGCCACGGGCACGGCGGCGGCTCGGATGTTGTCAGCGGCTGACGACGGTGGTCCAGTTGTCACGCTAGCGACAGCGCATCCCGCCAAGTTCCCAGACGCCGTTGAAGAGGCCATTGGTTTCCGCCCAGAACTCCCCGCCCATTTGGATGATCTCTTCGAACGAGAGGAGCGAACCCAGACCGTTGCGAATGACTTGGTCACCGTGCAACGCCTAGTTGAGCAACTAACGGGTTGAAGACAAAATGTCAGCGATGTAAGTAACACGCGGTTGGGCGTTGCATTTTTGCCGGTGACCGAGCTATTGTTTTAAGTACTCGGCTTGCTGAGTCGCACCCCGAACTCTCGGTAGTGTGCGCATGTCTGCTCAGGGGATTTTGTTGGGCGCGTTACCGCCCCTCATTGCCTCCTCTGAGACTTGATCACTTTCCGTGTTAGCCACCCGGCTGACTGCGGGAGGAGAGGAACAACGTGGCCGCTGCCGCTCTTGAACAGTCCGTTTTGGAATCTAAGGACAAAGACACCCTGCTGGAAATGGCCAAGGCGCTCGGCGTCAAGGCGAATGCGCGACTGAAGAAGTCAGACATCATCGAGAAGATTCTTGACACGACGGGCCCGTCAAGCGGCCCTGCGTCGAGTGATGCTCCGGCGAAGTCGCCTGAGGCTGCACCGGAGCGGGAAGATCGAGTGCTGCGCCCAGAGCGCACCGCTTCGGCCTCACCGTCGAAGTCTGCGTCTGAACCCACTGCAAATGGGGTTGTCCTCGGTGACGATGGCGAGCCACTTGCTGATTGGGAGATTGCTCTGCGCGAGCAAGGTGTAGATACGAATGTCAGCGATATCGGCTCGCCAGATAATGAGCAAAAACAAGCTGAAGAAAGTCGCAATGACGGTGGCAATCGCAACCGGAATCGCAACCAGCCCGATGGAAACCGCGATGGTGTGGGCAACCGCGATAGTGGTAGCCAGGGTGGAAATCGAAACCGCAACCAGGGCGGTGGACAGTCTGGAAACCAAGGCGGCCAGCAACGCAACCGGAACGATGAGAACGGCGAAGGTGGCAACAAGCGCCGTCGCCGCCGCCGCAAGGGCGGCGGACGCGGCTTTGAGGGTCCTCAAGGCGAAGATGCCGAGATGCTTGACGGCGACAGTCAGCCACAGAGCACTGAGCCGATAGAGGTCACCGGTTTCCTCGACGTACGCGATGAGGGCTACGGCTTCTTGCGAACAGACGGCTACCTCCCAACGAAGCAGGACGCGTATATTACGGTCAAGATCGCCCGGCAGTTCGGTCTTCGCAAGGGCGATGAGATCACTGGTACTGTGCGTCCGGCGCAGCGCAACGAGAAGAATCCACAGCTCATTGATGTCAAGACCGTCAATGGCGGCGATCCGGAAGCAGCAAAGAAGCGGCCGCATTTCGAGAAGTTGACGGCGCTGTTCCCGGATCAGCAGTTGAGGCTCGAGAACCCAGCCGACCCGGCCAACATGACGGCCCGTATCGTTGACCTGCTGTCGCCGATAGGCAAGGGGCAGCGAGGCATTATTGTGTCGCCCCCTAAGGCAGGCAAGACCACGGTAATGAAGACAATTGCTCAGTCAATCGAGCTGAACAATCCAGAAGTTGAACTGCTTGTACTGCTCATTGACGAGCGCCCGGAAGAAGTCACCGACATGCGACGCTCAGTCAAGGGCGAAGTCATTTCATCGACTTTTGATCGGCCAAGCGACGAGCACACCCATGTCGCTGAGATGACCATTGCCAAGGCGCGCCGCAGGGTCGAGGAGGGTAAGGACGTCGTGATTATTCTTGATGGCATCACCCGCCTCAGCCGGGCCTACAACCTCGCAGCTCCGTCCAGCGGCAAGATCTTGTCCGGTGGTATTGACGCCGGTGCGTTGTACCCGCCCAAGAAGTTTTTTGGGTCGGCTCGCAACGTCGACGAGGGTGGATCACTCACGATTCTCGCCACGGCATTGGTGGACACAAACAGCAGGATGGATGAAGCAATCTTCGAAGAGTTCAAGGGCACAGGCAACATGGAGCTGCGCCTCGATCGCAAGGTTGCCGAACGGCGCATCTACCCTGCGATCGACGTGGACGCGTCCTCGACCCGCCACGAAGAACTCCTCTTCGATCGCAAGCAGTTGCAGATGGTCTGGAAGCTCCGCAGGGTTCTCAGCGGACTCGCCGCGGACGGCAATGCTGCCCCCGGCCTTGAGCTGCTGATCGATCGCCTGAAGACGTTCCGTACCAACGCTGAATTTCTCAGCGAGATCGCCAAACAGCCCGGGATGTGAGTTCAGCTGCTCTGCAGTCGGGCAGTTTCATTGCTCCAACGACCTCGTCGCCAAAGGCCAGGCTATGGCCTGACAACTGCGCTATCTGACGTTCAGTCCACCTAGGCCGCTAGCGCCAAACAAAACCCAACAGAGCGTGGTTACACTCTTCCGCCCGGTCTGTCGCCGACGAACACGTTCAGCCGGCACTAAGAAGATCACAAAGGAATCATTATGAAGTCTGACATTCACCCCACATACGCCGACACGGGCGTGCGGTGCTCCTGTGGAAACACGTTCACAACGAAGTCGACCGTCGAGGGTGACCTGACGGTCGAACTTTGCAACGAATGCCACCCGTTTTTCACGGGTAAGCAAAAACTCGTTGACTCCGGTGGCCGTGTCGAGCGTTTCAACCGTCGCTTTGGCGAACGGAAGAACGCTCCTTCAAACGTCGAGGAGTGACACTGCGCCGCTGGCACTGGAAATAGTCTGGCCGATCAGGAGAGCGTTCAAGGTTGGTCCAGCTGAGGAGCTGCTCCATGAGGGAGGCTCTTTGTGTTATCCCTAGCTGTGCTGTTGCTGGCTGAGATAGGTACTAACTATGCGTACGCCTGAACGTCGAGCCGCAGCCGAATCAGACGTTCGGACGGTCCAAGCTGCTTCACCGCTCAGTTTCGACGGTCGATAGCGTCATAAACGTGGCTAAAGCTCCGATGAACCCCGCTGATTCCTCTCGGCATCGGCAGCTGCTCGCAACCAAGCTCCGGATCCTTGTCGACGAGCGTGTTGGCCCTTGTCAAAGTGTTGCGTCCAATTCTGACGTTGAGACCTTTGCAACTGGTGCAGCCCTGCTGCGCGACGGCGCAGCGTGGGTGCTCCTCGACGGGCACGCTGGTCGGTCCCTAGGCGCTGCACTGGTATGGGCCATTCGGCGATCGGCAACCCGACTGAACGTTATCGCGGAGTACGACACGGGCCTGCTTGCGCGGCGGGCGACGGCCTTTTCGCTGCCGATCATAATTTGGTTCGCTGATGGTCGAACACTGCTCCCAGCCATCGCTGAGCCGCTGCCGGCGCGTCTCTCAGTACCCGAAGAACACGAAGCGCTTCGGAGTTTGATTGTCGAGGCTGGAGCGATCCCGAATGCTGAACACGGTGTGTTGTTCGGTGAAGTTCGTGGTCTCGAAGTGTGTCGGGTCGTAGCAAGCCCAACCACCGGTTTCCTCGGTGAGATAAGCGAGTCAGCCAGAGTGGCTGATGACGGGGTGCGTCTCGAAGTCGGCGTTGGCGCTGCAGACCGCGAGGCATTTCGGCTGCTCCATGGCGAGATCCCCACCGTTACAGCGTTGGCTGAAGTTGTCTCAACTGTGCAGGCACATCGGTCCGATGGCTCGCCGCAGCACCCATTGAACCGACTGGGCGTCGAACGATTTCTGCGCTGGCAGGCAGAGGAAACGCCTGTTCTTGTCGGATGCGCAGAATTGACCCCGGCGGAACCCCCGGTGCCTCGTCCAAACCTCAAGGATTTGGTTCCCTGCGTTGCCTACGGGGTGCGCACCGATGGCGCCCCTGCAACGTTTGTCTTCTCGAGCGGCGTTGACCTCGACGCCTTGCCCTTTGTGGCTGACGTGCAGGCGATGAGTGACGATCCTGTTGTCCTGGTGTTGCCTAAGCGCGACTTGCTTCCGATCGTGTCGGAGGTTGCCGGCTTACTTGAACGTCCGGTCGCGGTCGTTGGACTGGCATCGTCTACCAGCTGACCAGAATAGGTCTTGCGCTCCGGGCTCGGAGTGCCGGCAGTAGCCTCAGACCACCATGGCTCACCTTGACATGTTCGATCGTCTCCGTCAGGTCGTAGACGAATACCAGACGTTGGAACATCAGCTAGCCGACCCTGAGGTGCTCTCCGACCAAACCCAACTTCGCACACTGTCCAAGCGGTACAACGACCTCGGACCGGTTGTTGAGAAGTTCCGGCTTCACCAATTGCTCTCATCTGATCGAGACGCAGCTCAGGAGATGTTGCCCGATGCAACCGGCGATGATCGCGAGCTGATGCAGGCGGAAATTGATGAAGCCGAGGCTCAGCTTCCTGGGCTTGAAGACGAGCTGCGCGAGATGATGTTGCCGAAGGATCCATTTGACGGCAAGAACGTTGTGATTGAGATCCGTGGCGCTGAGGGCGGCGAGGAAGCCAACCTCTTCGCTCGTGATCTGTATGAGATGTACGACGTCTACGCAGCCAGCAGCGGGTGGAAAACAGAGCTCCTGTCGTCGACGCTGAGCGACATGGGTGGTTTCAATGAGATCACCTTTGTTGTCACGGGTGCAACGGCATGGCGTAATCTGAAGTTCGAGGGAGGGCCACACCGGGTTCAGCGTGTGCCTGTAACGGAATCACAGGGGCGAATCCATACCTCCTCGGCCACGGTAACTGCACTTCCCGAAGCTGATGAGGTGGACGTGTCGGTCGACGACCGCGACCTTGACATCGACGTGTTCCGGGCAAGTGGTCCGGGCGGGCAAAGCGTCAACACCACAGACTCGGCCGTCCGCATCACCCACCGTCCCACGGGGCTTGTCGTGTCGATGCAAGACGAACGATCACAGTTACAGAACAGGTTGCGTGCGATGACGGTGCTCCGGACCCGGCTTTTCGAACTGGCTGAGCTTGAGCGCCGTGAAGAGCAGTCAGATGCACGTCGATCCCAAACCGGTGGGGGCGGGCGCAGCGAGAAGATCCGCACCTACAACTTCAAAGAGAATCGGGTAACTGACCATCGCATCGGGTTCACGATTTACCGACTGGCCGATACTCTGGCAGGTGACCTCCAGCCTGTTATCGATGCGCTTGCCGCCGACGAGCGTTCTCGACTTTTGGCCGAGGGTGGGCAGTGACAGAATTGCCTCAACCCGAACGGGCTGGCACGGCTGTTGACGAGGACCTGACCACGACATGGCGGGCGCTCTGGACCGAGACCAGCGAGGCGATCGGTCACCGCCAGCACGCGCGATGGATGTGCGAAGTTGCCTCGTCAACCGAGCCAGACGAGTTCCTTCAATCGCTTGACAAAGCACCGGCGGTGCGCATGGTCAGTCACCTTGATGCAATGATCGCCCGTTATTGCACCGGCGAACCGTTGCAGTACGTGCTGGGGCGGTGGGCATTCCGTCGGCTCGACCTTGCGGTGGATCAACGAGTGCTGATCCCGCGGCCCGAAACAGAAATCGTTGCTGAAGCTGCGTTGAAGCTCGCCCTTGGCTTTGATGTCGAACGAACAATCGTTGACCTGGGAACCGGCTCAGGCGCAATCGGTCTGGCGCTGGCAGATGAGCTGCCACTCAACGGAACCAGTATCTGGCTGACAGACGCAAGTAGTGATGCGCTCGATGTGGCTCGCGCAAACCTTGCTGGCATCGGTCGAGCTGCACTAAATGTGCAGATCGCGCTCGGCTCATGGTTCGACGCGCTACCTGCCAACGTAGTTGCTGATGTAATCGTGTCGAATCCTCCCTACGTCGCTGACGGGTCGCCAGAACTGGAGCCGGTCGTTGAGGCGTGGGAACCTGCCTCGGCCCTGTTTGCAGGTCCGGACGGGCTTGACGACATCCGGACAATCATCGGCGGGGCGTTCAGTCGACTCCGTTCAGGTGGATGGCTCATTCTCGAGATTGGCCATGACCAGGGCCCCGTCGTACAGCAGCTCCTTGCAGCGCATAAATTTACAAAGTCGGAGATCCGTAAGGATCTCAATGGTCAAGATCGAATTGCGCTCGCTCAGCGAACCTGAGTTCAGGTCGCCGAAGTCCCTTCTGGTTAGGCGAAACGGATCTGGTCAGACGAAACGGACTGCAATTTGGGAGAGCAAGGAACCTTCTTCCGGGCTCACCTCGTCGTCAATGCCAGCGACCTCGCGGGCCGCCGAGAACAGAGCAGATCGCAAAACGCGGCTACTGATTCGCCTGTCGATTGAATCGAGGAATTCTTCGACCCGGTCGAGCTCGATCGCTCGACGGGCCTCCTCGATCGCAGGCCGGAGGTATTCTTCAAACGCAAATTCTTCATCTCGCCACTCGGTGCTGATCTCGCGAACGAGTTCGACCTCCTCGTCGGCGATGTCTTGATCGGCAAGCATCACCAGCACCAGCAGTTCCAGAGCAGCCTGGTGTTCCAGATTGGCGGTGGCGTGAACGGCGACGCCGTAGTACAGCTCGAGCAGGCGATCGTTCATACCGTGGCGACGTTAGACCACGCGCCTGTCGCCGCTCGTTTTGCCTTTATCGCCGATCTGTCGTTTCGTCGTCGATTTTGCTCCGAGGTGTTGAATATTTCGACTGGGTCGGAACGGTTAAGCCGGTGTTGGGAGTGTTCGGTGCAGGAAGTCGAGTTGATGGAGAAGCAGGTTTTCGGCGACCTGTTCCTGGGGCGTCATGTGGGTGACGCCGATGAGCGGTAGCACTTCATGGGTTCGGCCTGCAGCGAGGAGCGCCGATGAAAGCTGCAATGTGTGCGCTGCGACTACGTTGTCGTCGGCTAGCCCGTGGATCAATAGAAGTGGACGCTCGAGATCGCAGGCGAGTGGAAGCAATGAACTGGCGGCGTACCGCTCGCCTCGCGTGTTGGGATCTCCGAGGTACCGCTCGGTGTAGTGGGTGTCGTATAGCCGCCATTCGGTCACGGGCGCGCCAGCAATTGCTGTGTGGAATATGTCTGGGCGGCGGAGTACGGCAAGGGTTGCGAGGTAGCCGCCAAAACTCCAGCCACGGATTGCCACGCGCCGGAGATCGAGGTGGGACGTCTGTGTTGCAACGAACTGCAATGCCTCGATTTGGTCGTTAAGCGGCGCAGTTGCCAGATCGCCACTCACCGCTCGTTCCCACGCCGAACCACGGCCCGGTGTGCCGCGCCCGTCTGTCACGACCACGGCAAAGCCTTGATCGGCAAACCACTGCGATGTGACGAAGGCATTATTGGTGCGCTGGACGCGCAAAGCGTGAGGGCCGCCGTAGGGATCGAGAAGAACCGGCAACGGGCCGCCGCCATATCTCGTTGCGTGATCTTGGGGGAGTAGAAGCGCAACGCTGAGACCTGTCTCGTCTGTTCGGAAGAACTGAACGTCGGGTGCAACAAGTGGGATCTCAGTGAACGATTCGATGATGTGTGCCTGCGTGGTGTCGTGTGCGCTAAGGACTGTGACGGTGGCCCCGGGTTTGTCCATCGATGCTGATCGCATCACGGTCGTTGAACCGCCCTCGGTCATCCAGTGCACCCCCGGTTCATTGGTGAGTGCCGCAAGCCGCCCATCAGCAGGTCGGCGCCAAACGTGCAGCGATGTGGCGTCATTGATGGCATTGGCCGTGAATGTGATCGCTTTGGGAGTCGCCGAGAGCACTGATCGGACTTGGAGGTCCGTTGGAGTCACCGGCTCACCGGAGACCAACAATCGCCGCGCCCCGTTGCGATCTGCTGCAGTGACGAGCACCCCGTCGTTGAGGAGGCGGGGCGTTCCTGGTACCAATTCGACCCACGCGTCGTCGTAGTCGTGGTCGAGGACATCAGTTGCGCCGGTGACCTCGTCCACCTGCAAGGTCATGGTGCTGCGCTGGTCACGCGACTGGACGTGTACGACGAGACCGGCCGCGGACCAATTAACCGAAGTGACGTACGGGAATAGATTGGAATCCCAATCGACGTCGGTGCGCGATCCGGTTAAGCCGATGAGGTGGAGTGAGACGGTGGCGTTGTTCGTGCCTGCTGCGGGATAGCGCACGGTGCGGGAGGGCGTGGCCGGGTTGGCCGGGTCGGCAATGTTCCACTCTTCGACGGGCGCCGTATCGACGCGACAGGAGGCGATTGTGTTGCCATCGGGACTCCACCAATAACCACTGAAGCGGTGCATCTCCTCAGCGGCGATGAAATCAGCGCTGCCCCAGCTCACTGTGTCGGCTTCAGCTGGATCACTTCCGGCGAGAACGCGCCATGTTCCGTCAAGTTCGGTAAGACACAACAGCCGTCCACTTACATAAGCGATTCTTCGGGCGGTCGGGTCGGGTCGGGGATCAAACACCGGCCCAGTGACATCGATCGGGCGAACCGACCCAGTCAGCAAGCCAGCTGCGAACAATCGACCACCCAGCGCGAATGCAGCAACCTTGCCGGCACGGTCAGTCGCGTACGCTGTGATGCCGCCACCGCTCTCTCGCGTTCGCTCTCGCTGGGCACGTTCCTCAAGAGAAAGACCACCGTTGTCGGTTGTCAGCAGTGCCTGCGGATCACTGACTAATCGTTCTGTCCCTGATGCAACATCGAGCACCCATAGCGCATTCATTGAGTCTGAACCACTGGCGCTGCGCAAAAAAATCACGCGCTCGCCATCGGCTGACACGGTGATGTTGCGAGGAGCGCCAAGCGTGAATCGCTGTGTTCTGGCCTGTTGGCGTGGAAAGGTGTCGCTGGTTCCGATTGTGTTGTCGGGAAGCGTTGTGGTCACGGCATCCACACTACGGAGTAGGGACCTTCGGTCCCTGACCTTCGATCAATGAGTGAAGTGAGCGACCGCTGCCGTGACGAGGTCAAAGGCCGCCTCAGCGTCGACATAGGTCAGCACTGCGACGTTGGATGCCTTGCGTTCGGTAAGGCGACGCTCATCGATCACGGTCATGCCGCGGGTGTATTCGCCCTTCGTTTCGACTACCACGTGTCGATTGGTTCGCTCGAACAGCGCAGGGTGTGTGAGGGCAAGTACGGCGAGCGGGTCGTGCATCGCTCCGCCTTGTAAGTGGCCCTCGTCGTGGTTGCGCTGGTACATCATCGAGAAGAACACGAGGAGGTCGGCTAGCGAAATGGCCAGAGTTCCCCCGATTGCGCGCAACCGCTCGATACGGGCGGGCGTGGCTTGGAACTGGTGCGTAACGTCGAGGCCCGCCATGATTATCGGTGCACCACTGCTGAACACAATCTGTGCTGCGTCAGGGTCGGCCCAAATATTGAATTCACCCATTGCGCTGCGGTTGCCAAATGAGCCACCACCCATCAATGAGATCCCGGCGATGCGCTGCGCTACCGCTGGGTCTTTCTGCATGGCGAGGGCAATGTTGGTTAGGGGGCCAACTGGGACCAGCCACAATTTGTCATGTTGATGGCATGCATCGACGATGAACTGCGCGGCATCGGTGCCGTTAAGGGGGGTGGTGGGTTCGGGGAGGTCGGCGCCATCGAGGCCGCTCTCGCCGTGCACATGTCCGGCATGTTTGGGTTCACCTACAAGTGGTCGACTGGAACCCGAGTGCACCTCGACGTCGATTCCCAGTAGGTCGCGCATGACCAAAGCGTTGTGGGTTGTGCTGGTGAGAGGGGCATTCCCCGCGACGGTAGTGATGCCGACCAAATCCGTGTTACGGGCAGCTACGACGATGGCGATTGCGTCGTCATGGCCTGGGTCGCAGTCGAGAAGCACTCTGGGGCGGGATCGTGGATGAGTTGCAGCCGACATGACGCTGAGCATGCCAGCTGACGGGGCACACTGTCGGCATGGAGAAACGCTTGCGCCGCGTAGCGACAGACTCTGACCGAGTAGTCACTCGGCTGCGTGCTGGTGCTGTCGTTCTATTAGTTGTGCTCGCAGCGTGCAGTGAGGGCGACGATGATGCTGGCCAGCCCGTTGCATCATTGAGTGGCGAGACGGCGACAGTAAATAGCAGCGAGGCCCTCACTTCGACGACCGATGCTGGTGAGGATGGTGACGGTCAGAGCGACGACGCCGCCGAGATCGTCCCATCGACTACCGAGTTTGATTTGTTTGTACAGCCGAGCACACCACCGATCGAACCGGTTCCCGAGACGGGGGTGCCCGGCATCAACAGCAGCAATGAGTTTTGCCGAGCGTGGAGCGAATTTACCGGCAGCTTTCAAGCCCTCGGCTTGGTGTCGGCAATTGGTGACCGCAGTACGGCATATCGACTCGAAGTGATTGCTGCGAGCACCCTGACGGCAGCGGTGAACACGATGGAGGCCAACCTTCCTGCTGAACTCGAGACGGAGCGCGTTGCGTTGGTGAAAGACCTGGCCGGCCCACTCTTTGATCGTGCGACGTTGGCCGAAGCCGACCTGATCGGCGTCGGTATAGAACCGCTTATGCTTCGCGCTGTCTGGCTTGCCGCGTTAGCCGAGGCCGGCGTTGATGATCCGGCGCTGCAGGTTGTTGTACCCGCATCGATTGATGGAGTGGCGCTCAACGCAGCGGTCGCTACGTTCTCGAATGCGCAACTGCGGATCGTCGAGGATCCTGCCTTGATAACCGACGCCAGGATTCCATTGACCGAGGCCTACCTTGGCAACGTCTGCCCCGACGGAGGGACTCTCTCGGGCAACGACGACATCGGCGGCTGACCCGTCGCCTAGACCGAGAGCGCTCCGTCAGGTTCGAGGTGGCAGCTGGCGCCTACCCATTCGCCACCACACATCGCAGAGGCGATTGCCGGATCTGAGGACGTTCCCCAGGCGCGACGTCCGTCAGCGAGGAGGCATGACGCCAAGGCTGTCTCAGGCGCGCCATTGCGAGAAAACATTACGGAGTAGGCCTCAATGACTGCCTTGCCTGAAGCGTCGGTGGGGGACGCCAGGCTGCGCCGCGGAAGTGCATCGACGTCGACCTGCGGCGAGTCGTGTCTGAAACCGTTGGTTGGAGGAGTGGCGCTGTAGATTCCGAACGCGTGCTTTGTGGCATACCCTCCGTTCGCCCACGTGAGGCCGTATTCGCCGGGATTCGCTCGGAGTTCTTTGACGACGCTCGCAATGGCATGCATCACGTAGTTGTTCCAGGGGCCCCCGCAGAAGGTCAGGCCGCCGGTTTGTGACCATTGACGACCGCTGCCAGGCGTGATGTCGACGCCAAGGGACTGTGCCCCGAGTTGGACTGCCGACGGAAAGCACGAATACAAATCGAGTACCGACACGTCGTCGATGTCGATGCCTGCAAGATTGAGGGCCATTGCGCCTCCGAGTTCGATCGCAGGTGTTCGAGCGAAGGTGTCGCGATGCGAGACAAACGGATGCTCGTGGGAGTCGGTACCCGCGTGGGGGAATACCCACTTGTCGCGACTGACGCCCAGCCGTTCCGCAGCGTCGACTGTGCACATGATGATGGCTGCGCCCATGTCCACGTCGTTGTTTGAGTTCATGAGCTTCGGGTATGGGAAGCCGATCATCCGGTTTGTATCGGTAACCGTGGTGATCTCGTCGGCAGTCTTGGACTGCTGGATCCAGGCGTTCGGATTTGCGCTGGCCACGTCGCTCAACTCTGCGTAGAGCTGACCGAGGAATTGCTGATGCTCTTCAACGTTCCGACCGGATTGCGCGCGCAGGGCCGTTTCGAACATGGGATAGATCTGGACGGGCATGTAGATGCCGCGGTCGCGTTCCTCTGGCAGGTTCATATTGAGTTCTTTGCCGATGTATCGCGGTAGGTCGTCGTCGGCCGCCTTTGGCCAATCGAGCGTCGCGCCCTGCTTGCGTGCCCGAATGAAGGTTTTGAACGCTTCAGCGCCAGCGAGGATTGCAACGTCGACTTTGCCGGAGAGCATCTCAGCAGCGGTCGCGTTTACCAGCGACTGAGGGCTGTTGCCGCCCGCCGTCGACTCGGCGAGTTCGACACTTGACTGGTCCGGTCCGCCAAGCCCGAGTTGTTGCGCCAAGAAACGCGGAGCGTTTCGAAACCGCCACCCGATGATGTTAACAACGCGTACCGAGTCGGCAGCTGGCGGGCCATCGAGCCCGGCATCATCAGATGCGGACAGGACGGCCTGCTCCATCAATTCGATCGGGTTGAGCGCGTCCTCAACATTGGCGGACCGTTGGTTGTGTTGCCCGACACCGATGATGACGGGGGTACGAGGGTCGAGAGTCACATTGTGACTCTATGAATCAGGTCATGTCCGGCTGCAAGCCGGACGTTTCGAGAAGAGGTGCGCGCTGCTGTGCGTGGACTCCTACACTCATCACTGATGGCACGAATCGCAATCGGCTCCGATCACGCTGGATATGAACTCAAACAGCATCTCATCGGCTTCATGGAGGCCGCCGGGCACTCTGTCGATGACCAGGGGGCCCATTCGACCGAGTCGGTCGATTACCCCGAAGTTTGCGCTGGCGTCGGACGCACCGTTCGCGACGGCAATGCCGACTTTGGTATCGTCCTCGGGGGCAGCGGCCAGGGTGAGCAACTGGCGGCGAACAAAGTTCGGGGTGTTCGAGCGGCACTGTGCAACTGTCTCTACACGGCGCGTATGGCGCGTGAACACAATGACGCCAATGTGCTGTCGATGGGTGCCCGTGTCGTCGGAACCGGCGTTGCTGAAGAGGTCGTGAAGATCTTTTTGACTCAAGCGTTCGAAGGTGGCCGGCATCAGCGACGCGTCGATCAGATCACCGACCTCGAAGCCAATTTCTAAAAGTCACAAACTCTGTCACGAATGGGGCTATGACCCGCTTGCGACTATTCCTAAGTAAGGACCTGCGATGCCCTTTCCTTCCGATACCGATCCCGATACTGAGGTTCAGTCACTCCTCAAGCGTGAAGTCGAGCGTCAGACCACAGGCCTGCAGTTGATCGCTAGTGAAAACTTTACATCGCCTGCCGTGATGGCTGCTACTGGGTCGGTGCTGACGAACAAATACTCTGAGGGGTACCCCGGCAAGAGGTACTACGGCGGTAACTCGATCGTCGACGACATCGAACAACTGGCCATCAATCGAGTCAAGGACTTGTTCGGCGCAGAGCATGCGAACGTGCAACCGCACTCGGGCGCTAACGCCAACATGTGTGTCTACCAAGCGCTGCTCAGGCCCGGTGACACTGTCCTTGGCCTCAGTCTCGACCACGGTGGCCACCTCACTCATGGATCCCCGGTCAACGCATCGGGCTTGCTTTATAACTTCGTGGCGTACGGTGCCGGACTTGAGGACCGAATCGACATCGGCAACGTCCGCGAACTCGCGCTTGAACATCGCCCGAAGATGATCGTGGCGGGCACCACCTCGTACCCGCGTCGCCTTGACCCTGAGCCTTTCAGAGCTATTGCCGACGAGGTTGGTGCGCTGCTGATGTTCGACATAGCGCACCTTGCTGGACTTGTGGCGGGGGGCGCACACCCGAACCCAGTGCCATTTGCTGACGTGGTCACATTCACCACACACAAGACGTTGCGCGGACCGCGGGGCGGCTGCATCCTGACCAAGGCAGAGCACGCCAAGGCGATTGACAAGGCGGTGTTTCCGGGCTGGCAGGGCGGCCCGCTCGAACACGCCATCGCTGGCAAAGCCATTGCCTTCCGAGAGGCCGCTGACCCCTCGTTCGTAAGCTACGCACATCAGGTGGTCAAGAATGCCTCAACGCTTGCTTCGGCCTTGGCGAGCGAGGGTTTTCGACTTGTCTCTGGCGGGACCGACAATCATCTGATGGTGGTCGACCTCACGCCGTTCGACGCACAATTGACCGGCAAGGTAGCGCAAGCAACCCTCGATGAGGCTGGGATCACGCTCAACAAGAACACGATCCCTGACGACCCACGGAGCCCATTCGTCACTAGTGGCGTGCGTATTGGTACGCCGTCGATCACCACGCAGGGAATGACCGAAGTTGAGATGCCGCTGATTGCTGGACTCATCGCACGTGCGCTCCGCAACGTCGGTGACGCCGTTGCGCTCGCGGAGGTCAAGGCCGACGTCGCTCGTCTTTGCGCCAAGTTTCCTGCTTACTAAATTTCCTATTTGTTTTAGTCCCTGGTCTGCGTCACTGGGGAATCGCCTGGATTAACAGAAGCGTTATGGCCGATCGATCGTTCGGAGAGGGTGCGTGCTACCACTAATGGATCTGTGGTGGCCTCCTTCCAGGGGTGATCTTCGGAGGTCCACGGCTTCCAGGCGGCGCCACTGTCGTCAAACTTGTCTGCGGAGCGACTTCCCAAAAAGTCTCTGAAAGTCCACCGGATTTCAGTGCAGGATCTGAACGAACGGACATGATCCGGCTGCGACACTTGAAAGGGCCACAGAAATGATGGAAGACGCTTGTGTCGATCTCAGCCTTTGACAGAAATTGCTGCATCGATTCTTGAAAGAGCAGATTGCTCGTCCTCGCTGACGCAAACGCCCCCGATTCCGAGTAATCCACCTTCGCTGCGTGCCTCTGCGGTGGCGCGGGCGACACGGAGCACCCATGTCCGCAGGTCCTTAGCCTCGTCAGCATTACATCGTGCAGCGATGAGCACGCCGCATTGCTCCAGCACGCCGAACAACTCCTCTTTGGACTTGCCGTCGCCCGCTTCGTCAGGGTCGGTTGAACCTTCCATATCGGCGAGCAATGCTTCGATCGTCGAAGATGCTGCGCCATGAGGCTCGTTAGAAACGACAGCAGCGGCCAGTGCCTTAAATTCGCCGACCACCCGCCAGCTCGGATCAGCGGCGACGACGAGAATGCCTGCGATCCACGGCATCGCTAGAGAAGTTGCCACTCCGTCGAGTCGAAGTCGTTTCTTCCGGCCACGGGGACAATTCTAGTTACTGTTCTGATCGGCTCGTCGTGGCCCAGGCAACCATCAGCCGCCTTCGCTTTGACCCTTATGGCCGCAATGAGCGGTGCTGGTTTCAGTGCCCAACCCCGCAAGAGGGCAAGGCGCCGGTCAACTTGTCTGCACAACAACTGAGTTGACAGGTGTCTTGTCGTGTCAGCCCGCAAGGATTAGAGGGACGAGGCAGGTCCCGCTCAGACAGAACAGAAGCCGCTGCCGTTCGAGACGGTGGGCCACGCGATTTTGTTCTATCGTGAGGCGGGCGAAATCGTCCTGCGTAGCTCTGCAGCGGGCTCAGCCGGGCCCGATTTGACCCTCGAAGCTGTTCACGTACCAGCAAGGTTCATATCTCACATCTCGAGTGCATGAACGGGGGAGGGTGGCGGAGGGGCGCGTAGTATGGATTTTCGTGTCGACGCTTGGTTCTTACCTTCTGGTGGGAGCGGTAGCGGCGGTGACGACTTTCTGTGTCACGCCACTCGTTGGAATGCTGGCCCGACGGCTCGGCTGGGTTTATCTCCCGAACGATCGCACAGTGCATGACACGGCGCTGCCCGACATCGGTGGCCTCGCAATGTACATCGGCTTCGTCGTCGCTTTTATGGCGGCTTGGTTGGCTGGATCCCTCGACGTCTTGTTCGAGAGCAACTCCGAACCGTGGGGTGTGCTCATCGCAGCGACGATCATTTTCGTTGTTGGACTCATCGACGACGTCCGAGATATCTCTGCACCGGCGAAGGTGTTCGGCGCCGTGCTCGCCGGCGTGGTACTCGTCTATTTCGGTGTCGAGATGTTTGCGTTCCGCATACCGTTCTACGAAGGCGCGATTTTCCTTGATGAGTCGCTGAGCCCGCTGATCACTGTGCTGTGGTTGGTTGGTATGAGTCAGGCGATCAATCTGATTGACGGTCTCGACGGACTTGCAGCGGGCATTGTCGGCATTGGAGCGGTTGCGTTCTTCCTCTACAGCGAGCGCTTAGCGACGCTTGATTTGCTCGACACAGCCAACGTTGGACCTCTGTTAGCCGTCGTTGCAGCCGGTATTTGCTTTGGATTCTTGCCGCACAACTTCAACCCTGCGCGCATCTTCATGGGCGACGGCGGTGCGCTACTGCTCGGGCTCCTGATGGCGGTATCTACCAGCGTGGTCGGTGGCCGCGTGGAGGTTGGCGAGGAGTCGGTCGGCACGACGTACTTCTTCCTCGCACCGCTGGCGATCCCGCTCCTCATTTTGGGCGTACCAATCTTCGACACGCTCTTCGCAATCGTCCGACGGGCTACGAGCGGACAGGGTCTTGCTTCGGCTGACAAGGGTCACTTGCATCACCGCCTCATGGAGATGGGCCACGGCCACCGACGAAGCGTCGTCATCCTTTGGACGTGGACAGCACTGCTCAGTGCTTTTGTTCTGTACCCGACGTTGACTGATCAGAACCCGACGTACTTACCGTTTGGTATCGCAGTGATTGGGATTGTCCTCTACACGGTGTTGCACCCCAGCGTGCGAGCCCGGCGTCGCGAGAACGGTACGCCGCCAAACGGTCTTGATCGGGCCGACGTTGAGCAGACGGTTGAGCACGAGCAACTTCAACTCGACGTGTCAGACGAGAACTTTCGCACACAGTTGCTGTCAGAGGAGCGCGACCACTAGGTTGTGCATCCGTTCACAAGCTCCGACTCGATTCGAGTCTGACGCTGTGCCATGACCCTTATCTCAATGCACAAAGTTCCATGAAGCTGATCCCCATCAACACGCAAAAGCGCGTCAACACCCAGGATTCCCTCGGTCATGGCATGGATGCCGTGATTATGTTGGCGCTTTTCATGCTTGCTGGCTTTGGACTTGATCGCCTTTTCGGTACCACGCCGCTCTTTATGATCGTGTTGGTTGTGGTCGGCGCAGTCGGCCTCTTCTTGAAGTTCAAGTACCGCTACGAAGCACGCATGGACGAACTTGACGAACAGCGGCGCGCACACACGACAGAAAATGCTGCTGCACAGGTAGCACCTGCCGATCAGGAGGCCGCCGGATGAGTGCTACAGCGGGCGATGCATTGGCGACACGATTTGAAGGTCCCGCCCCCGAAGTGGCCGTGTCGAACGACATGATCAAACGGGGGCTAGTCATTTCTCCGATCATCATCGCTATTTGCGGTGTGATCTGGGGTGCCTACGGAGCTTTCTCAAGTGCGTACGCCGTCGCCATCGTGCTGCTGAACTTCGCTCTCGCCGCCGTCATGATTGCCGGCGCTGCTCGAATATCGGTCGGATTAATGATGGCCGCTACGCTCTTCGGGTACCTGATTCGTCTCGCCTTGATCTTTCTCGCCGTATGGATAGTGAAAGACGCCTCTTGGATTTCACTTCCGGCGCTCGGATCGACCATCATCGTGACGCACCTTGGTCTCCTCTTCTGGGAGATGAAGTACGTCGCACTCTCGCTTTCACAACCGGGTCTGAAAACAGATGTCCCGCAAGTGAGTCGCGACCACACAATCTGACCTATCCTTTCTCCCGCTGAACTCCCAAGACTGAAACGGAAATCAACGTGCTCGCTGAACGTGGCCTCGTCTTCCCTCCCATCAATGAAAT
>Ga0213868_10000690_pt1 | contig 32341 bp, 12 predicted proteins | sample PICome_9_FD_160087 | JGI IMG/M metagenome (GOLD analysis project Ga0213868, IMG submission 160087) | Coastal seawater microbial communities near Pivers Island, North Carolina, United States - PICO127 | ecosystem: Environmental > Aquatic > Marine > Coastal | place: USA: North Carolina... | reverse complement strand
GAAACAAACGGCATCGTCTACTTGGCCTACAAGGTTCAAGGGCTACTCGATCCAGAGGGCACGCGCGTAATCGAATGTCAGATGGATCACGTCACCAATCACATTAACCTAAGTGATAGTCGTCTTATCATTACTTGGCCTCAGGGTGGCCACAATGGTGCCTCGTTGCAGTTCGGACCCGACGGTTATCTTTATATCTCAGCAGGCGATGCCGACAACCCGAATCCCCCAGATAAACGAAAGGTCGGGCAGGACTGCAGCAACCTGCTCTCCACGGTAATGCGCATTGATGTTGACCGGCGCGATCCGGGCCTGGCCTACGCGATCCCTCCGGACAATCCATTCAATGACCTCGCTGGTGCCCGTCCCGAAATCTGGGCCTTTGGCTTCCGCAATCCCTGGCGGATGTCATTCGATAAAAAGAGCGGCGACCTCTGGGTCGGCGACGTGGGTTGGGACATGTGGGAACTCGTCTATCGAGTGCAGCGTGGTGCGAACTATGGCTGGAGCATCATGGAGGGCCGACAACCTATCAATGTCACTTGGGATCGCGGTCCGGTTCCGATCTCTCCTCCCATTGCAGAACATCCTCACACAGAAGCACGCTCCATCACAGGTGGATATGTTTATCACGGAGAGCGATTTCCAGACCTGCGCGGAGCCTACATCTACGGAGACTACGAAACTGGCAAGATCTGGGCACTCTGGCAGGATCAAGGGGCACGCAATCGTCTAGAGGAAATTGCTGATTGTGAACTCCGCATCATTTGCTTCGGCCAGACTTGGGATGGGGAAGTCTATATCGTCGACTACGCAGGTGGCATTTATGAGCTCAATCCACGCGGTCAAGAAGCAGCGGCAAAGGACTCGGACACGGGCTTTCCCGAGAAGCTTAGTGAAACAGGGCTCTTCACAAACACCGCGACTCAGGCTCCTGCCAAAGGACTCATTTCCTACGACATCAAGCACCCACGCTGGGCCGACGGCCTCGTTTCCAAACGCTGGATCGCGCTGCCGCAAGGCGGACAGGTCAGCAGACGTGGTAATATAAATATCGCACGAAGCGCCTTTCCAGAAGGCACCTTGTTCATCAAGACACTTAGTACGCCGGCAACCGACAGACCCATTGAAACCCAAGTCTTACAGAGACGTCAAAGCGCTTGGCGAGCGTTTAGCTACGCTTGGAATGATCGAGGCGACGATGCCTCACTGGTGCCGCAACAAGGTCAGCAACGCATCATCACCCTGGGTACAGGCGACAGCGCCCGAGCACAACCTTGGCATGCCGCCGGAGCTTCAGATTGCCGCATCTGTCATAACGACCAAGCAGGTAGTGTGTTAGGATTCAATGAATGGCAGCTTACCTCGGGTACGATCACCGAGTTTCAAGAGATCGGGGTACTACATGAAGAACGGCGACGCCGAAATCAAGCCACGGAACAGTCGGATCCACACCTTGCACGTATCTACCTGGATGTGAACTGCGCCTCATGTCACCGCATGAATGGCGGCGGCTTGGTCCCCATGAATCTCGAGCACGAATTGCCAAATGATAGGATCGCGGCGCTGGGTGAGAAACCACAACGCGGAATCTTTAGTATACCCGGCGCCCAAGTGATCGCACCAGGCCAGCCCGAACGATCCACACTCTACTACCGCATGGCCAAGCTTGGCTCAGGCCGCATGCCCCATCTTGGCTCTAAGGTCGTCGATTCCGAAGGGCTGAGCCTTATTTACGAATGGATCGAAAGCCTTGATCCAGACGCCGACCGGACCTTGGCCGACGACGACGAGGTCCCCAGAGCCATGGTTCGGCTGCATGAACAAGACGACCCGTTAGGCATGGTGGCCCTCGATCAAGCGGTGGGAGATCTCTTGCTCCGCTTCGACGATCACGATGCGCCCACAGCATCCACCTCTAGTCCAGAATCTAAGGGGGACCCAACCGCCATTCTCGCTCTCGAAAGTGATCCTGCACGCGGCGCGGAACTTCTCCTTGGGACTAGAGGAGCCATCTGCCTCACCTGCCATCAAGTGGGCTCTCAAGGCCGAGACTTTGGCCCCGCATTCGATGGCATCGGCAGTCGACGAACCAAAGAGCACCTTTTAGAAAGCCTGCTCCTTCCTTCCGCAGAGATTGAGGCCCCTTACGTTCATTACACCGTGACGACGAATTCTAAAACTGAATCACTTTCCGGATTCATCAGACACCATGATAGGTCAGGCATCCTCCTGCGAGATGCTGCCCTCCAGGAAATCACCTTCCCCATCGCTGACATTGCCACGATGACGGCAAGTGACATTTCCGTAATGCCACCAGGTCTAGGTCAGGCCTTCAGCGACAACGAGATAGCTGACTTGCTAGCCTATCTTGAAAGTCTTCGTTGATCGCTCAAAAATTGCCGTTTGCACCAAAAGATGGAGATGATATAGGGCCTTACAGAAGGGGGAATCTACCCTCTCTGGTCACCTAACCGCTATAGTCTTTCCACCAGTTATAGCAGCCCAGCTCAATTCTATCTCTCATGCCCAAACAGCCAGTCGTTCTTATCATCCGAGACGGATGGGGTGACAATCCCGGCGGCGATGCCACCGCCAAGAAAGATGGCAATGCTGCCATCCTCGCCGACACACCTTTCCACGATGAGGTCCTTTTCAAGGACTACCCATATGGGCATCTCAGCGCCAGTGGTCTAGACGTCGGGCTGCCTGCGGGACAAATGGGCAACTCTGAAGTCGGTCACCTCAATCTCGGGGCCGGACGCGTGGTCTATCAAGATCTGACGCGGATTAATCGAGACATCGAGAACGGCGACCTAGCCAAGAATACGGTCTTGCAAATCGCCCTGCGCAAAGCGCGGGGTCGCCGACTTCATCTGATCGGACTCGTCTCAGATGGCGGCGTCCACAGCCATCAAGACCACCTCATCAAACTTGCTGAGATCGCCAAGGAAGCGCAGGTCGATGACATCATGGTCCACGCGATCACAGACGGTCGTGACACCTCACCCACGAGCGGCGAGAAGTTTTTAGGAGAATGCGAAGATCGCCTCGCCAAGCATGGAGCGCGCATTGCCACTGTTGTGGGCCGCTACTTCGCGATGGATCGCGACACACGCTGGGATCGGACCAAACTAGGCTGGGACGCGATCGTCCTGGGCCGCGGTGAGGAGAAAGAGGTCCTGCCTTCCGAAGCCGTTGCTGAGAAGTATAGCCAAGACAAAACAGACGAATTCATGCCCGCCATGGTCTTTGGCAATGCCAACGAACAGCGCGTCAATGATGGCGACGTCGTCCTCTTCTTCAACTACCGCGCCGATCGCGCACGCCAACTCTCTGTCGCCTTTCTCGAAGAAGATTTCGACGGTTTTGACCGCGAAGTTTGCCCTGAAATCTACTATATCACTCTGACAGAATACGATGCCACCTACGACTGCCCGGTGATCTTCGCTCCAGAAACGCTCCCGAATGTACTCGGAGAAGTGGTATCGCAAGCAGGCCTCAAACAGCTGCGCATCGCCGAATCTGAAAAGTATCCCCACGTCACCTACTTCTTCAACGGGGGTTTGGAGAAACCTTGTGAAGGTGAGGACCGCATCATCGTCAACTCGCCCGACGTTGCTACGTACGATCTTCAGCCAGAAATGAGCACGGATGGGGTGATCGAGAAAGTTCTTGAGAACCTACCTAACAATGATCTAGTAATTCTCAATTTCGCCAACCCCGATATGGTCGGCCACACCGGCTCTGTCAAAGCCGCTATCAAGGCGGTTGAGACCATCGACGAGGCAGTGAAGCAAGTCGTGAAAAAGACTCTGGAACTCGGTGGCAAACTCCTCATCACGGCAGATCATGGCAATTGCGAGGTCATGATCAAGCCAGACAGTTCGCCACACACCGCGCACACCACCTTTCTCGTTCACATGTTTTATGTCGCTGATGACGCACAGGACTGCTGGGTCAAAGACGGCATTCTCGCCGATGTCGCCCCCACCCTTCTCGCTCTGCTAGGCATCGAGAAGCCCGATGAGATGACAGGCACGTCGCTCGTAGTACTCAAGGTGAAGAAAGCCTGAGCGTTGGGGACATTGGCCCGCTGCTACCAGTTCAACACTGCCCGTCGATACCTAAAACGGTTTGTCTTCGGGGTCTCCGGCCCACGCCTAAATCGGCAGACCTCCACCACTAAATTCTGAGCACTGCTCGGTCACTAGAAAACGGTTTGAATGTGTACGTTGCTAGATCATCGCATCGGTAGGGGAAATGCTAAAAAGATGGAATTTTAGAGAAAATTACAGAATTTCCAGATTCTACAGAGGCGAGTAAGAATGCTGATCCAATCATTCCTTCCATCCCATTCCCCTCTGTTCATTCACCTAATTCTATCTAGAGGCTGAGAATATGGGCGCTTGAAGCGACGCTCAGTAACGACATAAGAGTTCTCAAATTTCCGGTAAAATTTGCATGGCCCCGTCGAAAGATGGGAGTTGCCTAGGCAATCTCCGAGCGTTGTATGCTGGCACCATGCCCGCCGACAACTTCGTCCATCTGCACGTTCATACGGAATACTCGACCCTGGACGGGGCTAACCGAATTCCTGAGATCATGAAGAAGGCGGCGAAGTATGAGATGCCAGCCTTGGCCATGACCGATCATGGAAATCTCTACGGGATTGTCGAGTTCTTTCAGCAAGCCCAGAAGCACGGAGTGAAGCCGATCTTTGGATGTGAGATTTACATGTCTCCCGGTTCCATGCATGAGAAGAAGCAGGTGCCAGGACGTCGCAATGCCTCCCACCTCACCGTCTTGGCCAAGGACGAGGTGGGCTTTCAAAACTTGGTCAAGCTGACCTCCAAGGCGCACCTGGAGGGCTTCTACTACAAGCCCCGAGTGGACAAGGAATGCCTCCAAGAGCACAGCGAGGGCTTGCTCGCGCTCAGCGGTTGTCTTGCGAGTGAGATCAACCAACACATCGTCAATGATCAAATTGATTTCGCACGGCAAAGTGTCGACGACTTCATCAACATCTTCGGGAAGGACGACTTTTACCTGGAATTACACGACCACGGTCTGGAGCAGCAACACAAATGCACCAAGCAACTGATCGAGTTCTCGAAGGAGTTCGACCTCAAGCTAGTCGCCTCCAATGATGTCCATTTCCTGAATAAGGAAGATCACGAGTGTCACGATGTCATGATCTGCATCGGCACCGGGGTGCACGTCCACGATGAGAAGCGCCTGCACTATCCTGAGGAGGTCTATTTCAAGACAGCCGACGAAATGTACGATGTCTTCAAGGACTATCCCGAGGCGTGTCGAAACACCTTGGAGATCGCCGAGAAGTGCAACGTGGAGCTGAAGTTGGACTCCACGAGTTCAGAAAAATATCCCGAATTCGATTCTCCTGATGGTTCTCCGCGCGACACGTATTTCCGCAATCTCTGCCAGAAGGGACTGGTCGAACGCTACGGCGAAGAACGCGCGGCCCAAGACGAGGAGCTGCACGAGCGTCTTGAGTATGAGATCGGGATCATGGAGAAGATGGGATTCGTTTCCTACTTCCTCATCACCTGGGATTTCATCAACTGGGCGAAGGAACATAAGATCCCTGTGGGTCCTGGACGGGGTTCGGCGGCGGGATCCCTTGTCGCGTATGTGCTAGGGATCACCGATCTCTGCCCGATTGAGTTCAGCCTAATCTTCGAGCGATTCCTTAACCCGGAACGCGTTTCCCCGCCTGACGTCGACGTCGACTTTTGTCAGTCTCGCCGAGGCGAGGTCATCGAGTATGTGCGCCAGAAGTATGGCGAACGTGCGGTGTCTCACATTATCACTTTCGGAACGATGGGTGCAAAGAGCGTTATCCGCGATGTCGGTCGTGTCCTCGGCATGGGCTACACCGAGGCGGATCGCATTTCCAAGATGATCCCGGCAGAACTTGGAATCACCCTATCTGAAGCCCGCGAGAAGAATCCCGAACTTGCCGAAACCATCGACGGAGACGGCCGCATTCAGCAGCTTTGGAAGTACGCCATCTACTTGGAGGGCCTCACTCGCGGCACGGGAATTCACGCTGCTGGTGTCGTCATCGGTGACCGTGCTCTGGACGAGTTCATACCACTTACTCGAGGAAATGAAGGCGAGGTCGTGACTCAGCTCGCCATGGGCCCATTGACCGAGTTTGGCATGTTGAAAATGGACTTCCTAGGCCTGAAAACACTAACAGTCATTCAGGATGCCGCGAATTTGATTTACGAGTTCGTGCCCGATTTCGACATCACGAAGATCGCCACGGATGACGGGCCTACCTACGAATTACTCAGTGCCGGCCAAACCATCGCCGTGTTTCAGTTGGAGTCCGGCGGCATGATCAATCTGTGCAAGCAGTTTGGCGTGAGCGATCTGGAGGATATCAGCGCACTGCTTGCCCTTTATCGCCCTGGTCCGATGGACCTTATCCCGGACTACATAGCACGGAAGAAAGGCGAGAAAGAGATCAGGTACGAGCACCCTCTACTCGAACAGGTCTCTGCCAATACCTACGGGATCATGATTTACCAGGAGCAGGTTCAAAAGGCTGCCAACTTGCTCGCTGGGTATTCGCTAGGACAAGCGGACTTGCTTCGTCGTGCCATGGGCAAAAAGGACAAATCCAAGATGGCGATCGAACGCGAAAAGTTCGTGGCTGGTTGCGCAGAAGCAAACAAGATCGCGGCGAAGAAGGCGAATAAGATCTTCGACACCCTCGAGAAGTTTGCCGGATATGGTTTCAATAAGTCGCACTCCTGTGCTTACGGGTTGATTACCTATCAGACAGCGTATTTAAAAGCCAACTATCCAGTGGAGTTTATGGCTGGGGTCTTGTCTAACGAAATCAATAATACGGAGAAGATCTCCGTATTTGTGAATGAGTGTAAGAATATGGACATCGATATCCTCCCGCCAGATATCAATCGTTCCCAGATCAAGTTTGCTCCTGAGCGAATCGATGATGTCAGCCAGAACGGTCGTAATGGGACGAACATGGCCATTCGCTATGGATTGGCCGCCATCAAAGGCGTGGGACAGGGAGCCATGGTAATGGTCCTCCAGGAGCGTGCAGCGGAAGGTGACTATACCGGCTTGGAGAATTTCGCTACGCGGGTGGATTCCAAGAGTGTGAACAAGAAGGCCATGGAATCGCTCATCAAGGCTGGCGCGTTCGACTTCACTGGTGAAGAACGCCCGGCACTCTACTCGCGCATCGCTCAAGTTGTGGCGTCTTCCCAGGCCGCCACGAAAGACCGTGCATCGGGCCAAGGCTCTCTCTTTGATACGCTCGATATCACCGCAGCAGCACCACAAGAGCAGGTCGTGGAAGAGACCTGGACCAAAGATGAGATCCTCACCTACGAGAAGGATCTATTAGGCTTCTACGTTACTGGCCATCCACTTGATTCCTATCGAAACACCATTCTCAGTAAAGCGAAAGCGCGTTCCTACCTCGACTTAGAGGAGCTAGAAGTGGGCAAAGATCGAAGAAATCAGATCACCCACGAGTTCATTGCCTTTGTCTCGTCGGCACAGATCAAATACACCAAAGCGAAGGGGCTACCCTTTGCCATCTTGATCACGGAGGATCTCCATGCCTCGGCCGAAGTCCTCGTGTGGAACGATGTCTTTGAAAAGACTGATCGCGAATCGTTAGTCTCTGGCGCCGTGATTCGCATCGTGGCGGCTGTGGAGGTGGACTCTCGTACAGAGACCAGGCGCCTAGTAGCAAGCCAGATCACGCCATGTCGGATCAATCCCACGGCCCGTCCGATCAAGAACAAGCTCGAACGTTACGAGAAACTAGGAGGGAACGCGGATGACCTCGTGCAATACAATCCAGCCTTGATGCTCTACCTCACGAGTGGCCGGACGACGGATGAAGATCTGCACTCTATCAAGGACATTCTGTCGACTGCCAATCGTGGTGAAACACCCATCCATCTCACGATCCAAACTGCACAAGGTGAGGTGAAACTCGTTCGCGCTGGCGACCAGTTTCGCGTGAAGCGCTCTCCCGAACTTGAAAGCGCGTTAGCATCGTGGATGTAGCCCTTCGCGACATCATAACTTCCTGACACGGATGCTCTTGAAGTAATAGACACTGTCAGTGTCATGGGCTTGCAGAGCAATCGCCCCACCCTTGGCACGCAACACCCGTCCAAGGCGATGCGCTGGGCGTTCAACCTTGTCTGGCTCGGTGTAATCGATGACTTCCTTGCCGTTGAGCCAACACTGGATGCGCTGCCCGAGCACCTTTACCTTGACCGTGTGCCACTTAGTTTCGTCAGGAATAATTGAATCGCTCACATCGACTACCGCATAGAGGCTGCCCGTCTTGCGTTTCTCTTTCTCAGTGCTGTTCAGTTGGATTTCATAGCCGTTCTTAAGATGTAGCTTCTCATCCCGCGGCTCGTGATCCGTATGGAAGAAGATGCCCGAATTTGAGCCAAGCTCACTTCGAACCACGGCTTCTAATTCGAAATCTCGGAACAATTCCAAAGTCTCGGCATCATCTCCCGAATAGAAAAGATGACTGCGCAAGGTCGGATCTGTCGCCTGGGCTCTGAGGAGGCCATCGACAACCCGAAAAGCGTCAGGATCCGTGTTTGCCTTCCAACCAGATAGGTCCTCTCCATCAAATAAGTCAATCCACGGACGTACAGAAAGCACACGCTGACGCAACTGAGCAGACAGTTCGCTCACAAGCTCAGTGTTCTCTTCCCAACAGTTCGTCACTTCGCTCGGATCGCTCTCAATCTCCGTGAGAACACGATCGACCACACGATCGCTCTCACGTTGCCACCACTCCGTATATCGATGGCGCGCCGTACGCAGGCTATGTCCAATCACATTGCCAACGCCTTGGTCAGCCCGATGAGGATATGAGGAATAGGCCGAAGCTCGATGCGGACGTTGTGGCTCTTTCAGAAGTGCTGCAAAGGACTTGCCCTGGAGATGATCTGGCTTCTCCAATCCCAAGACATCGCACAACGTAGGGTAAAGATCGATCAACTCCACCAATGCCAACGTCCTTCCTTTCGCTGTGCCTTCATCGGGATGACGCACGATCAAGGGCACTCGCGTGTCGCATTCAAAGTTGGTGTGTTTGCACCAAGACGCATGATCGCCCAGTTTCCATCCGTGATCCGACCAGAAGATCACGACGGTGTTATCGGCCAAGCCATTTGCATTAAGCGCTTGCAATAGACGGCCCACCTGCGCGTCCATGTAACTAACACAAGCGAGGTAGCCATGAATAAGACGCTTGTTCAAGGCCTCTGGAAACGCACTCGGCAAGATCCCCTGTGGGTAATCGGAATAGGCCAGCATCTCCCCCGCAGAAGCATTGCTTGCCCAACTCGGATAGCCCGGCGGCACCGTCTGATTGGGAGGCAGGGCGAACGAGTCTCGCTCATAGAGATCCCAATAACGCTGTGGAGCAATGAAGGGAAGATGTGGTTTGGTAAAACCCACGGCCAAGAAGAAGGGCTCTTTGGCTTCCCCCAGTGTTGCCAGTTGAGCCACCGCTTCATCGGCACGTGCGCCATCGGCATAGGTGTTGTCTGGCACATCAGCGAACTCGGTCAACGGGCCACGCATGGTGCCGCGTCCACTCCGCTTGGGCCTTTTAGAGGCTTCGCGATGCGTCGCCGCATTGTCGGGATCAGCATACCGAGCGTTTCCTCTCACGTTCAGCCATCGGGTCCAATGCTCTCGATCAACTCCGTTGCCTCCGCTTCCATGATAGATCTTTCCAAGTCCCACCGTCGTGTAGTCGTGAGCAGTGAGATGCTGATTCAAGGTGACCACATCCGGCCAGCGTTGGCGCCAATCGGTGACGTGGAAGCTCCGTTCATTTGTGTGTTCTGGATAAAGCCCTAACATGAGCGCGAGACGAGACGCCCCGCAAACCGCTTGGTTGCAATAGGCACGCTCAAAGACCAGTCCGCTCTCCGCCAAGCCATCTAGATTTGGCGTCACCGCCCTCGAACCATAGCAACCAAGCTCAGGACGCAAGTCATCGACGGCAATGAAGAGCACGTTGGGCTGAGGAATAGCAGCAACACCGCCGATGAGAGATATCAGAGCGAACAGAATCAAACGGATCATTGAGCGCGAAGTTTCACTGAGTATGATACTACTGTCGAGCCATTGCTCCTATCGCGACCGGACAATCGACCAAGATTAGATGGAGTAGACGTTAGATCGCAGCATGGAATACCCCAGAATGCCCAGCTTCCTGCCTGTTCCCCACTTTCTTCTTTGCCAACGGGGGTCTTATCGGAATGGTGTGACCGTGGTAGAACGATTCCGGCGCGCACACTCTTGGTGGATATTTCCGCTCCTCACTCTCGGGCTCCTCTTGAGTGTGGGCTGCAAGAAACGCCCCCATGAAGAGGAAGATCCCATCGTCCGTGGCGCGCGACAGCTCTACCTCGACCAGCAACAGAATGACCAGCACATTTGGCGTTCTGAAATCGAAGCGCTCGGCTATCAAGCGAGTTTGGATCGCCTGGTCGATAGCGTAAGAATGTCTTCCCAGAGACTGAGCGAACTCAAGCGCCTCTCCTTCGGCGAACTCCAGTTTCGCGAGCTTGGCCCGGCCAACAACCTCGCTTGGGGAGTGAAGCAAGCCTACCACCAAGGGACACCTGTCTCGTGGGAATCGTCTGACTGGCAAGCGTGGATTGATGAACTAGCAGAGTCCAAGACGGCCATCCACTATTTCCGCCTCCAACTCGTCGAGTTCAAACCAGGGAGCACGGAGACGAATGGCCTCGACTCGGCCAACGTCTCTATCGAGTGTCATGCCACCTCAGCCAAAACAGTAAATACGGACACCATTGTCACTCGCCACATGCTTAAAGGCGAACTTGCCGTGGACTGGGATCGGCCGAGCGGAGCAGCCCAGTCGGTCGGACCCATCGCTCGCATTGTCGTAGAGAATCTTCGTTGGCGAACGTTGGCTGAAGGCGAGGCATTCGAGCAGAAGCAACGCTACGCAGTCGGTGATCCCAACAAACGCCAGGCCGTCCGTATCTCACCGGTCATCGTGCGAGATTTTAATGGTGACCTCCTCCCAGACATCATTCTAGGAGGCGTCAATTTGCGTCTAACCAATCAGGGCGACTTCAATTTCACCAATGCCCCTCTCCTTCCCAAGGATCTCGGCCTCCGCAAGACCGCAGTAGCCGCTGACTTCACAGGTGAAGGCAACACGGATCTTCTTGGCTTCCTCGCGGACGGCACTTCTGTCCTTCTCCTCGGAACCAAAGGCGGGAACTTCAATGCTGAACCGCTGCAGCCATGGCCTGAAGTCGCCGAGTATCCCAGCGCTCTCGCCGTCGGTGATGTCGACAACGATGGCGACCTGGACGTGTGGATGGCTCAGAATCGCCCAACCTACCACCGCGGTGTTCTACCAAGGTCACTCGATGATGCCAACGACGGCTTTCCATCCCGTCTCTACCGCAATGACGGTGAAGGCCACTTCACAGACATCACCGGTCCAGCCAATCTTGGGGTCAACCGTGGACGCCGGACCCGCAGTGCAGCGTTGGTCGATATCGACAACGATTCTGACAAGGACTTGCTCGTCACGAGTGACTATGCGGGCGTGGAACTCTATACCAATGATGGGACTGGCATCTTTACCGAGGCGACGGATGCTACGTTTAACGACTGGCATTTGTTAGGCCAGGCTGCAGCCATTGGTCGCTTTGACGATGACGACCGACTCGACTTCTTCATCGGTGGTCGTTGGTCGACTGCCATGCAGCGGATGGAGGCTCTACAGTTAGAGCGGGTAGATTTCCCTGACTTCCTTCCGCTCGCGGCTAAACTCACCTCGGGCAATCAATTGCTCCTCTCTCAACCAGGACGCGGGTACGATGTGGGGCCCTTCAATGCCGACGCCAAGAATACCGGCTGGACAAAGAGTGCGACAGCTGCCGATTTCGACAACGACGACGACGACGATCTCTATCTCTCGACCGGCCATGTCACTGGCCGCTCGGTATCAGATTTCGACAGCCAATTCTGGAGGCACGACATCTTCCTCGCCGAAGGGATACGCCCAGAGATTCTAACCACCTATCTCAATGCACCAACGCTTTCCCCAAGACTCACGGCGCTCAAGACAGGCGACATTTCTTGGTACGGGTATGAGCCGAATCGTCTTCAGGTAAACACACCACCTGGCGCTAAGGACCTGGGAGGCTTTGTAGACCTGGGATTTCTCCATGGCGTGGGGTTATCGCAAGACTCTCCTGCAGCACTCGCAGCTGACTTGAATCTCGATGGTATGTTGGACTTACTTTGCATCGCTCAGCGGACGTTCCCCCTGAACGAGCGGCTCGCGGTTGAGCAAAGCCTGGTCATCTATGGTAATGCCTTGCAGACAGACGGCCATTGGTTGGGCGTCCATCTCAGTCCCAATGCGCCTGACTTCATTCCGGGTGGGGCTACGATTCGCCTGGTGGGTGAATTTGGACTACGGGAACGCTTTATTCACACAGGCCTAACGCCAACGATGCAAGGCCCCACCACGGCCCACTTTGGCTTGGGGACGCATGAGAAGATTGATCACATGGTCGTACAATGGGGCAATGGCCACGAACAAATTATCGTGGAACCTGCTCTCGACCGCTACCACACCATTCGCCCTCGCCTCGACTTCACACCCATTCCTGATCCACCGGAGCCTCTACCAGAAGAGCCCGAAGACTCGGAGGAGGAGTCGTAGTTAGCGCTTCGACTTAAGAAGAGCACCTAACACCACACCAACAACGATCACCGTACTGGTTCCTAAAACGATGGTCAAATTCTTGTGAAAGAAGGATTGGCCTGACAGCGACAACCAGGCAATCAACGCCACACCGACCAGTCCAGCAATCATGGCAGGCTTGCTCGACACCCCCTTTGCGATCAACCCGAGCAAGAAGAGCCCTAACATGCCTCCAGCAAAGATTCCTTGGAGATTCCACCAAGCGTCCAAAGCGCTCTGAACCTGAATCATCGCCAGCGCCATGAGTGTACCAGCCAGCCCCCAGACCAAGGTCGTTCCGTGGAGCACCCGCATCGAATCCCGCTCGCTCGCATCCGGCCGAATAAAGCGTTTGTAGATATCACAGTGAAATAGAGTGGCACAGCTGTTTAGACTTGTGTCCACGCTACTCATCGCGGCAGCGAACACAGCTGCAATGAGCAACCCTGTCAGACCTATTGGCAATTCGTTCGCGATGAAGTGTGGGTAGACCGAATCCGCCTTGCCTGCCACGGCCTCTGGAAGCAAACCTGGCTCTACTTCATAGAAGGCAAAGAGGCCTGTCCCAATGAAGAAAAACAGCGTCGAGGCTGGAATAAATAGCGCAGCCCCTAACCAAACGCTAAGTTTCGCTGCACGATCCGACTTCGCCGTGAGGTAACGTTGAACAAAGCCCTGATCGATTCCAAAGTTTTGCAGATTGATAAAGATGCCGTAGATCAGCACAACCCAGAACGTGGATTCCTGGAGCGATAGACCGAAACTTCCCAGATCAAACTTGCTCGAAGCCTGCGCGATCTCAAAGACCTGCCCAGGTCCCTCTGGCATATGCGTCAGGATCACTCCAGCGCAGAAGATAGCCCCCAACGTCAAGACCACGCTCTGCACCACGTCCGTCCAGATGACGGCCTCGATGCCTCCCAACAACGTGTAAATCGTCACGACTACACCAGTGACCATAATGATTGTCTTCACATCCCAACCTGTCAGAGGTGCCAGCGCCAAGGCGACCAAGTAGAGGATCGTTCCCATCCGCGCAAGCTGCATGAGCGCATAGCAGACAAGCGCATAAACCCGCGCCCATGGGCCAAAGCGATTCTCTAGATGCGCGTAGGCCGACACTTCGTCGCTACTGCGATAGAGTGGTACAAAGTAACGCACTGCAATACATGCAGCGATCGGAAGTGACAGGGCAAAGACCCAGGCACTCCAATCTCCACCATAGGCCTTTCCCGTATGCGCCAAAAAGCTGATGCTACTTACATAAGTACCAAAGATGGACATCCCAACGACCCAACCAGACATCGAGCGTCCTGCCGTCATGAAGCCCCCTGCAGTCTGACTCCGCCGCACAAACCAACATCCCAGGCCGAACACACCGACGAGGTAAACCAACAGCACCACCAGATCCGCTACGCGCAAGGTCCCAGACATGCCTCCTGTCTACGTAGAGTTGCACAAACACACAACTCCATTCTTCTCTAGCTATCTAAGTGGTGTTTTAGGCGCTATCACAAAGCAATACCGCTATTAGGGCTGCGCTTTGAAGAATTATGCCAAGTTATCGACCTCGGTCATCGAAAGATGACCACTTTTCAGTAGACTGGCAAACGCCAGTCTTCACGCTATTTCCAGATTCATAGAGATACGGGACCAGCGCTACCATCGCCTCTGGATGTTCTCAATTGCGCAAACCCTCGACCATGCCTGCGAGAAGCCGCTGAGTCATCGCTGGCGACTCTACATTCTCATCCATCCACGATAAAACGCCTCGATATTCCCCCCATAACGCAACTGGTCGAGGAGGTGCACTTGCTGTTTCGTGTTTAACCGATCCCAAAGGGACTTCAGACAGTCCACTCGATCGTTTTCCGACCAAGCTGATGAAAGCGCAGTAAGCGCTAGCTTATTAGATGCCGGACTCTCCATTTCATCTAACCAACGAAACGTGGCTTTAAGATCTTCTTTCGCCCACCGCCGTAATACATTCTCTAACCCATGACTATCCCATCGTGGGTTCTTCAGTTTAAGACCGGGTTCCAATGCTAAAAATACCGCCCTGTTCGGGCTACTATCATAAAGGCGATGAAATAAATTTCCAAAGTAGCCGGATCCCTTTTTGTCAAATCCCCGTGCAATCAATAGGCCGTGCAGCTCCTGCGCCTGTCCTCCTGGAGCGATCGTGAGGGCCTAGTCCAGAGCTCCTGCTAGATCGGTCTCTGCCCACACACTAAGGGCTGCCACCGGATGCCTTTACAGCTCGGGATGATTCGAAGCAAACGGCAACGCACGCCTAGAATCCAAAGCCGCCAGTTTCGCATAAAGTGACGAGATCCTTGAGAATCCAGCTCCGGCATCAGCCTCTTTTGTCACTGTTAGCATCCAGGCTTTGAGGGTGCTAAACAACGCGGCATCGACAGCGTAGTTAGCTCAGCAGTCTCCGCGAAACTTGGCTGCCCGCTCATAACCGTCATGGGTTCCGCTGCCAAGCTACGATCCCCAAGCAAAGATGAAGGCAAAGTAGCATCCATCTCTAGTCAACGCTGGTAGATCATCGGAAGGCCACTCCAAAGACGGCTGTCAGTAGTTTGATGAACCTTCTCAGCGAGCCCGAGATCATCATCAGAGGAAGCGCCCTCCAAGTCGTCCATCACCAAGACCCTTTGCACAAATCCCTTCGCCTACGGGACTGCGTCCAAGAACGGGCGCGAACGAACTGTCGGGCCCACCTTGCGTTGCCCTACAATACCTCGAGATTCAGTCTCTAAAGTCGGTGATACCGTGATAGAGTCGCGGCGACTCGCCGACAACTGAAAGCCCACTGCTCCCAACAACAAGCCCATGCCCGCAGTGATTACCAAGCGGGTCTTCTCGTGCAAGAGAGCACGTCAGACAAAGATCGCCTCCAATCGAAAATTAAATTTGCAGCGATTCGCAAGGCACTACATCGGACATCGGGGTTCTTCTACTCGCCCTAATTGATCGCTTCCACCTTGACCGCGCAGACCTTTAGTTCCGCTGTTTCGGTAACGGGATCATAGCCTGAACCAGTAAGGATATTGATCGGAATCTCAGCAAAGCTGAAGCTCGCGAAGACCGTGCCCCGGGGCGATCTGTCAGTGATATTGACCGGAATCTCAAGGCTTCCACGCCGGCTGCTGAGTCGGCAATTGTCGCCATGAGTGAGTTTCAGGCGCTCAGCGTCTTCTGGATGAATCTCAAGACTTTCTCCAGGGAGAAGATACTCGATCCCAGCGGAACGACCCGTTTGAGTGCGAGAATGATAGGCTTGGAGGCGACGTCCCGTGGTCAGCCAGATCGGGAAGTGGTCATCAACCACCTCTGCCGGGTCTCGATAACCAAGGCTCTTGAAAATCCCTCGTCCATTCTTGAACTCTTTCTCGTGGAGCATCGGTGTGCCAGGGTGATCCTTTTCAGGCACGGGCCACTGGTATTCGCTCCTATCGATCCGATCCCAATCGAGACCATTGTAAATCGGTGAGACACTGCAGAGCTCGTTGAAGACATCCTTCGCAGAATTATACTCGAATCCAGGAACACCAAGGCGTTGAGCAATCTGACTGACAATCCACCAATCCGGTTTCGCCTCTCCTACGGCAGGCACGGCAGCTCGCAATCGCTGGACACGGCGCTCAGTATTTGTGCAGACTCCGTCCGTCTCACCCCAAGCGGTTGCAGGAAAGACCACGTCGGCGAACTCAGCCGTCTCCGTTCGGAAGATATCGATGACCACGAGATGATCGAGACTTCTAAGAGCGTGTTCACAGTGATTTCGATCAGGATCAGTGACGACAGTATTCTCCCCGTCGATGATCATCGCATGGATACTCTTGCCGCACTCATTGAGGGCCGTGACTTTGGTGATGCCTTTGCCTTGATCAATAGGTGTTTGATAGAGATTTGAAAACTTCTCGCTCGAAGCCGGATCAGCACAGGGTTGGAAGCCCGGGAAATTCGCTGGAACGGCACCGCAATCCCCTGCCCCTTGAATGTTGTTCTGCCCACGCATGGGATTCACACCGGTTCCTTCTCGACCAATGTGCCCGGTCATTAAGGCGAGATTGCACAGGCTTTGCACATTATCCACGCCGCAGATGTGCTCCGTAATGCCGAGAGTGTAGAAGATGGCTCCTCGGTCCGCTTCGCCATACCAGATGGCTGCTTGCTCAATGTCCTTCGCGGGAACTTCAGTAATCTCTGCCGCCCACTCAGGTGTGAACTCATTGATATGCTCCAAGAAAGCTTCGGCGTCTGTCGTGCGTTCTTCAATAAAGGTCTTGTTTAACAAGCCTTCACGCTGAATGACGTGCGCCATGGCTAACAAGAGCGCCACATCCGAACCCACCCGGATCGGCAGGTAGAGATCAGCGATCTCCGCAAGCCGAATCCGTCGTGGATCCACGACAATGAGCTTCGCATCGTTCGCAATAGCTTTCTTAAGACGGGTCGCAGCAACCGGATGACACTCGGTCATGTTTGTACCAATCGCGAAGATGACGTCTGGTTTCTCCATGTCGACCAGTGGATTCGACATGGCCCCGCGTCCGATGGTGGCTGCCAGACCGGCAACCGTGGGAGCATGTCAGGCTCGACTACAGTTATCTATCTGGTTCGTTCCGAATCCTGCTCGGATGAACTTCTGCATGGTGTAGGCGGCTTCGTGCGGAGCCCTTCCCGAGGCGATCCCGTAGATCGCATGCCGGTCATGTTCCTCTCTCACCGCTTTGAAACCAGCCGCAGCACGGTCAAGAGCCTCCTCCCACTCGCACTCATGCAATTCACCATCATCGCGCCGAACCAGTGGCTTCATCAGACGGTCCTCATGTTGCACGAAGTCGAAGGCGAACTGTCCCTTGATACAAAGCGCACCTTCGTTAGAGGGACCATCCATGGCAGGCTGCACACCAACAATTTTTTCATTCTTGGTCAAAATATCAACAGAACAGCCAACTCCGCAGTAGGGACAAATGGAACGTGTCTTGGAAATCTCGCCTGGCTGATCAACAGCACGCATGGCTTTCTTATCAGCAAGGGCACCGGTCGGACAGGTCTGAACACATTGTCCACAGAAGGTGCAGGAAGAATCCCGCAGGTCGTTCCCAAATTCCGTGATGATTTGAGTTTCGAACCCGCGATTCATCACATTAATCGCATAGTCGCCTTCCTGCTCCGCACAAACCCTCACACAACGGTAACAAGAAATACAGTTGTCGTAGTCACGCAGAATGAAAGGGTTCTTGTCGTCCGTATTTGATTGACCCGACTGCTTTCCTTGAAACCGCCCCGACTTGGCGTCATACTCGACCACTAAACTGGTGAGTTCCTGCGATGCGAAACCACGCAGCGGATCGACATCGACTTGACGGTTTTCAGAAGCCACCATCTCAAGAAGCGTCTTGCGGTATTTCTCAATAGCTGAAGTCTTCGTCTTGACAACCATGCCTGCGGTAGCCTCGGTCGTGCAAGAAGCCACAGGATTTCGGATCCCTTCAACCTCCACAACGCAGAGCCGACACGCGCCAAAGGCTTCTAACCGTGGATCATAGCACAGCGTCGGAATACTCTTCTGCACACGCTGCGCAGCTTCGTAGATCGTCTCCCCTTCGGTAAACTCGACGGACACACCATCGATGTTCATGGTAGCAGTTTGAGGCGTTTCCTTCAGAGCAATCATAGACTTCTGGGAAACTAGAAGCCGCTCGCAGGCTTGGCAAGCGCTTCCGTTCCGGCTCTACGGCGTTTCACTGACGAACTGGAAGAAGACGCGGTCTGACGACGAAGTAATCTCGGCTTCAGCAGGCTCTTTGCCATCCGAGGCAGCACCGGTAATTACGTGGGTGATACCTGTAGTGAACCAATTCACCATATCCGTAGACCATTCTATATCAACGAAACCCAGTGGCGCATCTTCCAATTTCATATAGACCACTTTCGCGCCGGTAGCCGTACCCATAACCTCATAGTCCGGTTCGTCGTCGACGTTTGGATCTGTGCCTAGGTAAAACTCAAACTCGTTCACCCACTCACCGCCATCAGGATTCGCGTGGCGTCCCCATACAGCGGCTTCCTTGTCAGGATCATTCAGATCACCCGTGCTGAAGTTAGCCGCGAGCCAGGTATCATACGGATCGTCACCCGTCACCTCGATCGTTAAACGCTCGCTATCACAGAAGTTCCCAGGGCCATTATCTGTCACAATCACATCAAACGTGTAGGATGCCGGCCCCTGAGCCGCCGTTGGGGTCCAAGAGAAGAGTCCCGTAACCTCATCGATCATCGCTCCAACAGGCGCATTTGCAGAAAGACTGAAGGTTCGATCATGCCCGCTGGGATCCGATGACGTAGCAGTAAACTGAAGGTTCTCAAGTTCAGCCACAGTCTGATTGCCAATCTCGTCTAGCACAGGAAAATCGTTCGCATTGATGAAGTTTCCAAAGGCCACGCCGATCTGTTCATAGCCGTCGTTAGTAGGATGAAGACCATCCAATATTTGATTGTTCTTAGGGGTAACTGACAACGCAGGATCCACGTAAGAGAATCGATCACCTAACACTCCAACTAAATTTTGGATTTGAGAGTTAAAGACCGGCACGGCAGTAGCGAGTTCTATTCTCGCCCGGTCAAACTGAGAGCCTTCCCCTCCAAAGCCTGGATCAGAATCAACGTCTACTGGAGAAATAGCCGCCGCAATAATCTTAGTCGAAGGCGGAAACTGTTCAGCAACTTCCAAGAGCAAGTCGCGGTAGCGATCAATGATCGCGTCCACATCGTGCTGCGTAGAATTCATCCCATCAAACTCGTTAAAGATACCCGACGACGTGTAGTCTTCAGCGACACTCGGAGCAAAGCTTTCGTTCATATCTGCTGGCGCTATGAGCAACATAAGATCGTTCATCCCTGCCATGACAACCACAAAGTTTGGAACAATAACAGAATCCTTGATGACATTAAAACCCTCCTGGATTCCAGGATTAGAGAACGCCTCCGAAGGCGTTTGGCTGATCACGCTGCCATCGCCCCCCACGATAGGTGCACCACCATCGCCAGGAGTACCGAGAATCCTCCCACTGTCAGCACGCGAACTTGTTTCCCCGACATAAGTCGCTGGCATCGGTAGCGTCTGATCAAGAAACGTGTGATAACTGATACCATCGTTGTTGTGAGGAAGACCTGCGGTTATCGAATCTCCCATCGTCATGATATAGAGTTCTGGATCGACCACCGTGATCTCCACCTCCTGGGTAGCCTCGACGCTGCCGTCTGAGACAAAGACATCGAAGGTGTAAAGCCCATTGCCCTGACCAGCAGAAGGCGTCCATCGGAACTCGCCCGTGGTTGAATCGATAGCGGCGCCAGCAGGAGCATTCTCCAATCGATAGGTGAGGGTGTCAGCAGGCTCATCCGTGTCCCGACCAGTCGCAAAGAAGCGTAGCGTTGATTCTCGCCCAAGGTTTCTATTCGCAATCGGATCGAGTGTTGGAGCGACATTCACGTTGTTTACAGTGAAAGTAACGGTTTCTCGATAAACGAGCCGACCGCTCCCATCGTCTTGGACGGCAATGTCAAATTCGATAGATGCTCCGCCCTGATTTCCCAGAGGCGTCCACCGGAAGATTCCATTCTCATCAATGGTAGCCCCCACGGGTTTTCCATCTGGCAGACCGTAGTTCAACGCTTGAGCAGGCACGTCTGGATCCGTCGCCTGCAAATCAATCACAAGTTCGACACCTTCATCAATCGTTCGATCGCCAACCATCGGAAAGGTTGGGGGCTGGTTGGTTTCGAAGACTAAAATCTTCACCGTCTCCCCATCTTTACCAAAAGCGTTGTCCGTCACGACGAGTTCAAAGAAGAAAGTATCATCCCCGGTTCCTGGCCCCTGAGCCTCCGTAGGAGTCCAGGCGAATGTAACACTATCACCCATCGCCGACGGCGTCAGTGTTGCCCCCGTTGGGAAACGTTTTCCATCGATCGCCTCTAGGCTAAACGTAAACGTATTTCCAACGTCCGCATCCGTGACCGAGGCCTCAAAGCTCACTTCAACAAGCTCATCGGCAGCTACCGTTCCGGGCACTGCACCAAACACAGGATTCACATTGGCATCAGCAACCTCTATCGAAATCTCATCTGAGTCCGATGCCGCACTTGGATCTTTGACAATAATATCGAAGGTGTACGTTGCCCCCCCTTGAGTTAAGTCTGGCGTCCACGTAAAGGTGCCTTCCGGAGTGATCGAGGCCCCACTCGGAGCGGATCCATCCAACTCGTAGGTGAGCGCCTGAGCAGGAAGGTCAACGTCTTGCCCCTGGTTCACCGTAAACATGAGTTCCACATCCACGGTAGCAGTCTGATCGGGCACGTTCTCAAGCGTCGGCGGGGTGTTCACTTCGACCACCTCCACACTGACGAACTGACCGTGATTTAGCGTGCCGGCTCCATCATCCGTTACGATGATGGGAATCTCATACACTCCTGGTCCATTCTCCTCAGTAGGCGTCCAAGTGAAGGCACCGGCTGTCGTGATCGCAGCACCGGCAATGGCACCATCGCCGAGGCTAAACGTGTGGCTATCTCCCCCATCTGCATCGGTTACCGTCGCTGTGAAGGAGAGCGTGGCGAGCTCATCCACGATCTTCGCAGGAATCGCATCGATCACCGGTGCGGTATTTCCATTGGTGATGAAAGCTCTCACCGCATCACCTATCTTCTCGTGGCCACCCGCAGTTGGATGAAGACCATCAAGGATATCCGTCGCTAGCAAAGCCGGATCGACAAAGGAGAAACGGTCTCCCTTAGTGTGGACCAGTCCTGAGGGGCCACTCGAATCAAAGAGCTGCAAATTGAAGGCCGCCACACTCGTTGCCAGGACCCTGGCCTCGGCGGATGTGAGGTGACGCGTGACAAAGCTCCCAGCTGGATCAATTGGCGGAATAGGAAGACAAATGATCTCTGAAGCAGTCGGATAAGCAGCAGCCAACGAATCTAACAATGCCTCATATCGAAAAATCAAGCTATCCACTGGATAATCCACGGAAGGGTTCACTCCGTCGTCATCAGTAAACGTGCCGCTCGACGTGAAGTCCCCAGCGATACTCGGGCTAAACGAGTCCAAGCCTCCTGAAGGGGAAATCAGCTGAATAAGGTCATTCACGCCACCTAGCACAACGATATATTCCGGCGCTGCTATTCCACTAACATTATTGACGGCTTCTAGCATACCATCGTTGCTGAAGACTGCTGACACCTCTGGCCCTCCGACCACTGGGGCTTTACTGATGAAGTAGCCGTCACCGCCGACAATCGGAATCGTTCCTGCACCCATGACAAACGGGTCACCAAGCTGCCCACCAACATACGTAGGATCAGGATCAAGAACATCGTTGAGCTTGGATTGGTAACCAACGGCATCATGCGGGAAGCCACTCGTAATCGAGTCGCCAATCGTGAGAAGTGTCTGAGCCGAGGCAGTCGTGATCAGGACATAGAGGAGAGCACCTAAGAGGAAGCGAGAATCAGCAGAGCTAGTAGTGAACATGGATAGAGAAACAACAGATTTGGGCGTAAACAGTACGGTCGTTGCGTCAGGAGCCCATAACTACCACTAATCGCCCGAACAATCATTCAAGCGAACAATTACTGCGACAATTATCATAATTAAGAACTATTACCGGACTGAATCTTAGCGATGACCATCAGGACCCGTCCTTGATTCCTCCTACGTTGTCGCTAACAAAGAAAAGATGAGCCTTCCCTCCATCACCCTCCTGTTTGCCGGTCAGGGTTCCCAGGCCATCGGCATGGGACACAGCCTTGCCGAAACATATCCCGCAGCCAAGGCCATCCTTGAAGAGGCCGAAGCTCATCTAGATTTCTCGCTGACGGAGGTCATGGCCCAAGGACCTGAAGAGGAACTGACGCGGACTAGCCGTTGCCAACCAGCACTCTTTGTCCACGGCATGATGAGCCTCGCCGTCCTCAAAGATCAATTAGGTGAAGATCTCAACATTGCCGCCGCGGCTGGCCTTTCGTTAGGGGAGTTCACGGCCCACACAGCCGCCGGGAGTTTGAGCTTCGTTGACGGACTTCAGTTGGTCGCTAAACGAGGTAAATACATGGAAGAAGCCTGTGATCAAACAGACGGATCCATGGCTGCCATGATCGGCGGCACCGAGGATCAGGTGCGCACACTTGCTGCCTCCACAGGCGTTGACGTCGCCAATCTGAACTCGCCCGGACAAATCGTCGTATCAGGAAGGCGCGAGGCAATCGCCAAAACAATCGCAGATGCGAAAGGGGCAGGGATTCGTATTGCGAAGGAGATTAAGGTCGCTGGAGCCTATCACTCGTCCCTGATGCAGTCGGCCCAAGAAAAACTCGCCGCTGAATTGGCTCAGACGGCATTCAATACGCCAAAGTTTCCCGTCATCAGCAACCTAACAGCATCACCAGCAACGGCTGCCGACGAAATCAAACGCACGCTGGAAGCCCAAGTCACTGGCTCAGTTCGTTGGTCGGAATCAATCGCCTTCTTGCTAGATCAAGGAGAAACACATTTCCTCGAATGCGGTCCCGGCAAGATCCTCTCTGGCTTGATGGGTCGCATTCGCAAAGGAACTTTCTGCATGCCCACCGGTGACACTGATCAGTTGGAAACCGCTCTCCAGGGCCTTCGCGGCGCTTAATTCAGCACTTTATGCACGAGCAGCCGCGAAATGGGCTTGCATCTTGCACCAAGAACTCAAGGCTTTAGCCATGCGCTTAACGTTGTCCATGGCCTATGCAGGAGCCGGCCTACTCCTCGGGTGTACCCTCCTGACCCAAGCTGAAGATCCGGCAACGCCTGTCGCTTTGCAGAACCCGTTTCCCCAGCTCATTCATGAGTATCAGGAAGACCATGGCAATCTTCAACGCTACTACCGCTTTCCGTTCAGCGGCCTCGACCAAGAACGGCTAACACAGTTCCATCAAAACTACCAGGCACGCATTGGTGAGATTCCTTTCGAATCGCTCAGCCAGGACGGAAGAATAGACTTCCTCCTCATGCGGAATCACCTCGACTACCAGCTTAAGTTAATCGACTACCGCAATCGGCGCCTAAAGATGGTCATACGATGGATAGGCTTCGCAGAAGAGATGACACAACTCTTCCTTGATCGTCGTAGTTCCACTTCCAAAGAGGCCTCTCTCATCGCGACCGACCTGACCAAACTTCTAGCATCGATCAAAGAAACGGCAGCACCATTGACGAAGTCAGGCGACGACCAACTGTCGGCTGTACACGCTCAGCGTGTGATCACGATTGTCAGTCATCTCAAGCGTGAACTCGATGCGTGGTATCGGTTCTACCACGGCTACGACCCAACATTCAATTGGTGGAATCAAAAACCCTATCAAGCCGTCGCCACCGCCCTAGATAATTACCTCGACGAGCTAAAAAACATCTTAGGCGACGACGATGCCCTCGTTGGTGATCCCATCGGTCGACGAGCTCTAACGAATGCTTTATGGAATGAGTTCATTGCCTACTCCCCAGAGGAACTCTTGGACATAGCAGAAAAAGAGTACGCTTGGTGCGTAAAGGAATGGAAACGCGCCGCATCAGAACTCGGCTTCGAAGACGACTGGAAAGCCGCTCTGAATCACATTAAAACCCTTCATGTGTCCCCCGGTGACCAACCGGCCATGATCAAAGAACTCGCGGACGAAGCAGTGGACTTCCTCGAAACGCGCGACCTGGTCACCATCCCCCCAGTTTGCAAAGAGACCTGGCGAATGGAAATGATGACGGCAGAGCGTCAGAAAGTGAATCCCTACTTTACCGGCGGCGAAGTGATCAGTGTTTCTTTTCCAACAAATGAGATGGAACACGAGGACAAACTCATGAGCCTGCGCGGGAACAACCGGCATTTCTGCAAAGCCACCGTCCACCACGAACTCATCCCGGGTCATCACTTACAGATCTACATGCAGGAACGCCATCGCGCTTATCGCAAACTCTTTCGCACACCATTCTTGGTCGAAGGCTGGGCCCTTTACTGGGAAATGCTACTTTGGGAAAAGGAATTCTACGATGGCCCAGAAGACCGCGTCGGTATGCTCTTCTGGCGCACCCACCGTTGCGCCCGCATCATCTTCTCCCTGAAATTCCATCTCGAACAAATGACGGCAGAGGAATGTGTCGACTACCTTGTGGAGAATGTGGGTCACGAACGCCGCAATGCCACGGCAGAAGTCAGACGCTCCATCCAAGGAGGTTATGAACCCCTCTATCAAGCCGCCTACATGTTAGGTGGTCTTCAGTTCCGCGCTCTCAGACAAGAGTTCGTCGATAGCGGCGAGATGACGGAGAAAGAATTTCATGATAACATTCTGTTAGAAAATTCAATTCCTATCGACATGATCCGGGCCAAGTTCAATGGCCAGGAAATGACCAATGGCTACGCAAGCACTTGGAAGTTCTACAGTGCTCCTGCTACTGAGCCTTAGCAGTAATCTGTGCACGGTAGTAACGCGTCGCGCCGGGTGCCACCGGCAATCGCCAACGCCGAGTCACCCCTTCGCCGGAGACCAATACTCCGCCCTCTGCCTTGGCCCAGGCCATCAGGTCACCAGACTGTTGCAGAAGCACCTCGGCTTCCGCCTGGGATTCGCTCAAGCTCACAGAGAAATGTCCTGTTTCACGTTCCCACACTACCGAAATAGTGGGAGTGCTCTGCTCGGTTCGACCTGGTGATCCGCCAATTTCTGGGCTTGCCGACCACTGACTCGCCCCATCCAGCACGAGCGAATACCCATCCCCATCGGCCGATGCCGGCCAAGCCCCTTCGTCGTCATAAAAGACGGTGTCGAGAATCTGCCCCTCAGCGCCAGTCAGTGTGAGTTGCTCCCCCCCGTTGGACAATTGACCCGTGTATTCGCCAATGACACTCACATTCCCATAGCGAGTAGCAAACGCAGCCTCATCTTCAGCGATCACCACGCGCTGCCCCGGCAGGAGACTCGCTTCTGGAAAAAGGTAACGCACACCTTCCGTCAGCGCCATGCCCTCAAGCTGCAGTGTCCGAGCCGATCGATTCCACACCTCAATGAACTCAAAGTCTGTCCGGCTCCACTGTTGCTCAGGATCTTCTTCAGAGGCTACCTTGGCAGGATGATAGTGAATCTCTGAAAGAACAAGTTCACCCTGCTGAGGCAGCAGACCGACTGCGAAACGCGCCTCTGTTCGAGGACTCCATTCCCCAGAGTTTGAACGTGCCCGCGCATATACCGTTGTCGACTTCGTGAGAATGATGGCGTCATCATAAACCATCCCATTCGCCATGGGGTCCGAAGCATCGAGCGTGTAAAGGATATCTCCATCGAGTGGATGGAAGATCGTTCCCGCTTTCAGAGTAAGCCGGAACCCCGCCTCGATCCTTCCACCGTGTTGATTGAAACTGACAAGTGGCACGGTGCGCGGATATAAATCGCGACTCTCAAACTGCCGCAAGGCATTTCGCGCACGAGCTGGAATCATAGACTCGATTACGAAGTCTAGATTCTCCTGATAATCCTCATCCAACGTGTAAGGTCTGCCCTCCCGGTGATGATCGCTCCACCGCGCAGACTCAGCCAGCAAACCAGAACGCACGTACCCAGCCCAGCGAAGCCAACGCTCTTTCACTGCGGCTTCAGTCAAGAGCCCCCCATTGAAAAGATGCTTATGCACATGATCGGCAAACTTCAGGCGGTACTGTGGATTCTTCACCAGCTGTTGATGAAGTCGCGTTGGATTGTTTGCTGTATTCGATCCCGTTTTATCAATGCCAGTATCTTTGAAGATATTCTCAGAATCCCACATAAAGTAATGCCAGGGACTTCCCGGCGACCGATGTCGGCCACTTCTCCAGTTGTTACCATCCCAATCGCGATTGCCCGTCCAAAAATTGATCATCATATAATCAATGAATGAATTCAAATTGAGGTACTGCTGGATCTCGGTGTAAGAATCGTCATCCTCCACGCCCGCATTGGCGACTTCATAAAGCTTCTCATAAGAACGAGTATCACCTGCCACCAACGTCGGCCCTTCCTGTATAGATGCCTTCATCGAATCATACTCTTCCGGCTCTCCGCCTAAAATACGCGCCATTGAATGTTGATCCACCCGTTCAACCGTCTGATAGAACCCCCAGTAGAGCCCGTTCACATAGACATGAGCACGAGATTGAGGTGGCGTCAGGTGCCCCATCTCACCGAGCATTTCATGTGCAAAGTGATCTCGGATATAAGAAGCCGCTTCGCGTTGCCCACTTGCAGGATGAAACCAGGAGTCGCCGTTCTGCCCATTAAACAGAAGCCCATTGATCCCCGTAGCCTTCCCCTTCCCGAACACTGGAAAGTTCAATTTCGATGGACCATAGCGCGCTCTAAAAGCGAGGCGCAGGTTGTGCTTCGGTCGACTAGTTTGCCTGCTAGCATTACCATAAATACGAATACCACAATCAACTTGCGCATTGTTACTACCCTCGAAATTCAAAAACTCCGCCGAAACAACCTTCTCCCAATCAAGCCCCTTGCGAGTTGAATTCGCATAAATGCCGCCAACGCCACCCTCAGTGCTACGGCCAAACCACGAATCGATCGGCATGACAAGGGACACACTAGGATAATCTAACAAGGCCGACTTCAAGTCGTCATCACTTCCTACGCTACGATCAAATCCGTAGTCGGCTGACACCGGCCCCCAACGATTCGGAAAGCCATCGGGATTTTTCGGCTGAGTGAGGACGCTTTCCACGAAGAGATAACTATGCGTGTCTATATTCGTCGAAAGCTGCCCAGCCTTAACCGCCATCGCTCGAACGATCGTGGTCGAACTGATCGGAATCGCGTCCGTGTAATGATTCCTCAAAGACACACTTGGCTCACTCCCATCCAGAGTCACATAGATCGCTGCGCCTTCCGTCGCCGTTGCGATAGTCAGCATGATAGGATCCTCATAGAATCCACGCCTCACACTGAATTTCGTGTCGGCGACTTTCTCAGCGAAAGCCACACCATTACCCTCTCCAGGCGTCATCTCAGCAAAGTAGCCAATGCCCCCCCCGTCATCCTCACCATAACTGATCCCCGGCCGCTGCGACGGATAATCTCGCCATTCTGATAAGATCTTCTCTCCATCCGGCGCCACCAAGGCAAGGTAGCCCCGAGATTTCTCCAGCGTAAAATTAGAATGCACTGCATTCTGAAAAATATTGGTTCGATCCTTCCCCGAGGCATACACAACCCAGCGCTGCCCGCTTTTTAAAGTCGTTCCGCGCGGAATCTTCCAAAGACTCAAGGCATCGGGATCATTCGTCAGATAGTGATCGGTAAGAGAATAGCTTTCCTCGTCCTCATGTAAGATTTCCAACCAATCAGGGAAATCGTCGCCATCATCCTGGACAACCCCCTGCCCTGCCGCCGAGAACTCCACAATGCGAGGTGCCCCGCATAGCCACGACGTGAAAAAGAGCAAAAACGAGAGAATACGAAGTCCCATCATCCAACCTAGCAGAGCAAACCACGCCAAATCAATCTCTCAGGCATTGCCAGGCAGCGCACGAACTGCCAACGTATGTCCAGAAACCCTACTATCCCATGAAGCCTCACATTCTCTGTGCCCTTATTGGAATCGCCCACGTGGCGCATCTCCAAGCCACTCCCGTGATTTCTGAATTTCTAGCATCTGGGCCTGGTCACGACTGGATCGAAATACAGAATACCGGCGATGCCCAGATCAATTTAGCAGGTTACCATCTCACCGATGATCCCGATAATCTCTCACGCTGGACCTTTCCATCGACGACCGTAGCACCTGGCAATTTCGTGGTCGTCTACGCCTCAGGCCAAGATTTAACCGATCCAGCAGGAGAATTGCACGCAAACTTTAAGCTTAACGCGGCTGGCGGATTTCTAGCATTGTCCACTTCAGAAGGCTCCACAATCAGCGCATTCCAGGACTACCCACCTCAGAGATCCGGCATTTCGTATGGCATTGCCATCAGCAACACTGTCTACTTCAAGTCCCCAAGCTTGGGTAAGGCAAATCCCGCCCGTGGTTTGTTAGGCTTTGTTGCGGACACAAAGTTTAGCGTTGATCGTGGCTACTACGAAGAAGCCTTCGAGGTGGCAATCACCACGGCCACAGAAGACGCCACCATTCTCTACACCACCGATGGACGGGCCCCATCCAAAGGCAGCGTGTTCACCGGTCCTATCGGCGAAATCTACGCTGGCCCTATCACAATCAACACGACCACCACTCTCCGGGCCACCGCCATGAAAGACAACTATGAACCTTCGAACATTGATACGCAAACCTATCTCTTTCTCAACGATGCCATTCGGCAGGACGGCGCTCACTTGATCGAAGAATGGGGTGATGACTGGGGCTCTGGTGAAGATGCCGACTATGAGATGGATCCCAGAATCGTGGATGGCCCTCAATGGCGAGACACCATTCTTGAAGACTTCAAGACGCTGCCTGTGCTCTCGCTCACCGTCGAACCAGAAGACTTCTTCTCACTTAACAAAGGCATCTATCCTGGCAAGATCGGTCAAGACGGCATCGATATTCCCGCTTCCGCCGAACTCTTGCACCCTGACGGCAAGGAAGGATTCCAAATTGATTGCGCCGTACGCATCGTCGGCCAGACCAGCCCGCAACGCTGGAAGATCAAGAAGCTCTCCATGCGACTGCGTTTTGACGGAGACTTCGGTCCTGGCACTCTCAAATACCCACTCTACGACGATCCTACCGCAGTCGACGAGTTCAATACCCTAACCGTTGATGCCAGACACAACAACACTTGGGCCTACAATGGCGGATCCATTCCTGCCCAGCAGCGCGAATGGACCCAATACCTGCGCGATCAGACTGCAGCAGACCTCCACCGTGAGATGGGCGGCCTCAGTCCGCACGGTCGCTATGTCTTCACCTTTGTGAACGGCATGTTTTGGGGTATGTACAATCTTCACGAACGTCCAGATGATGCCTTCAATGCGTCTTACCAGGGAGGGAAGCGAGCCGATTGGGTCGTCTCTCGTCACGGCGACCCAGGCAATGGCGGAGTGGATGTCTCAGGAGATGCCATCTCGCTTTATCGCGCCTTCAATAACTTCGTTCGCGATGCTGATGATCCAGACGTTTATGCTCAAATTAAAGACCAGCTAGATGTCGGCGATTTCATCAACTACATGTTAGTAAATGTGGGCCTCGCAAATGGCGACTGGGGACACAAGAATTACTATGTGAGTCAGAGTCCCATCGATGGGAAGTGGCGTTTCCATTCCTGGGATGCTGAAAAAGTCTTCCAGCGAGTCAACGACGACCTCACCGATCGCAACAACAACCCTGGCCCCACCGGAATGCATCACAGCCTGGACGCCAACGCAGACTATCGCATCCAATTTGCTGACGCCATCGCCGAGCACTTCTTCAACGGCGGCGTCATGTCAACCGAGGGATTGCAGCGGGTCTACAAACGCAGAACCGACGAAATCGAGCGCGCGGTGATTCTAGAATCTGCGCGCTGGGGAGACGCCGCCAGATCCAACCCATACACCAAAGAAGACTGGGACGCCGAACGTGACCGCTTGATGAATGACTACTTCGTCCAGCGCCCTGACATTGCCGTAGATCAATTCAAGGATGCCGATCTGTTTGGCGACCTCGACTTTCCAACCTTTGGAGATCACGGAGGCCACTTCGACAACGGTTACGCTGTTACCATCAAGCAATCTCTCTTTGCCAACGGCAACCTCTTCTACACCACGGACGGTTCAGACCCACGCCTACCAGGTGGTAAACTCTCCACCGATGCACTTCCATACGACAACCCGTTTGTCCTATCAGAGTCAGCAACAGTAAAGGCGCGACGTTACAAAGGAAGCATCTTCGGCTCCACCGAATGGTCTCCCCTCCTCGAAGCAGACTTCGTCATCGGGGCCGTGCCCGCCACCAGCAGCAACCTGCGGATCTCCAAGATCAACTACCATCCCTCAGAAGCCTCAGACGCTGAAAAAGCGACTGGGTTCTCTCGCAAAGACTTTGAATTCATTGGCTTGACCAATGTTAGTAACGAATCCATCAGTCTTTATGGCACGGAACTCGCAGAAGGTATCCGCTTCGAATTCGACAACGTCACCAACTCTCAAATACCACCAGGCGGCACCGCCTTCCTCGTTAAAGACAGCGCTGCCTTCACCATGCGCTACGGCTCCAACCACGCGGTTCTTGGAGAGTATCAAGGCAGCCTCTCAAACGATGGCGAACAGCTCACGCTTCACGCGGACGGCACCGTCCTAGCAGACTTCACCTACAACGACGTCGATCCCTGGCCTACCGATGCCGACGGCAATGGCACCTACCTCGTCCTAGCAGATCTGAACGCACCAGCGGAAGGCTATCCTGTCGGAAGATGGCGCTCCAGCACACCCGACGACTCTCCATCCGCGTCCGCGACGCCACCACGATCAGACGAAGACACCGACGGCGATGGCTACCTAGATCATCTTGAGACCCTCCTCGGCAGCGACCCTAACAAAGCCGCATCTATCCCCTACTTATCAGCCATCTCCTCGGACGATGGCACCCCAATCTTCGAAATCTCCATCCCGACCGACAGCACGAGCACCGTCACGTTAGAATCATCAGCCAATCTCGACGCCTGGACAGAGGTCTCTGACCCAGCCCTGGAAACCTTAACGCCGCGACCGAGCCATCTCCCCAACGCCGAAATCCAACGCTACCGCGTCCGCCAACTCACCAGAGATGCAGCCTGGACAGAACGCTACGTCCGCTTCTCCATAAAAGCCCCCTAGGGCTATCAATGTAGCGGAAGTCGCAAGACTTTCCCTGCAACCCACCAGTCGCATTCATCTTCGATCATTCGGGGTCTCCCCCTCTCCCACGCTCAACCCACCACTCACCTGGTGTCAGCCTCATTCGCGATCCCCTCCTCCCCCTGTAAAATTTTACACAACACTCGTAAAATTTTATATTTAAGCTAGGTTAGGCTTTCTCTTGCATCCTCCTTTCGCGGGCCGTTTGCTCGCTCTCCATGTCCGTCGTCAACGCCGATTACGCCAAGCACCTGCACGAGAGCGACTGGCTCCAGCAGGCTGAAGGCACATCGTTGCGAGACGGCTCCAAACTGCAGCTATTAGGTGCGGTGAAAGGTTTCAAAGCCTCGTCCGTCGCCAATGGCCAAGTGCGCATCACCGCCAATGTCCGCCATCCCAAAGAGAAGATGCCGCGCGGCGTCCTCGTCTTCCTTTCCAGACAACCCAGCGGCCAAGTCATGGTCACACCCAATTGCTCCTGCAAACAACCGCAGCTCTGTGATCACGTTGTTGCCGTCATGCAGGAGTTTATCAGCGCCACCCGATCCAACTCACCACGCCCCCGACCACGCTCAAAGAGAAAAACCGCTGAGCAGCAACTTCTCCGGGCAAAGAAGGCGCTCGAAACACGCTATCTCGCTTGCCAAATCGTCC
>Ga0213868_10000688_pt1 | contig 32375 bp, 49 predicted proteins | sample PICome_9_FD_160087 | JGI IMG/M metagenome (GOLD analysis project Ga0213868, IMG submission 160087) | Coastal seawater microbial communities near Pivers Island, North Carolina, United States - PICO127 | ecosystem: Environmental > Aquatic > Marine > Coastal | place: USA: North Carolina... | reverse complement strand
TCAAGCAGTTTTTCTTGCTCGGTTGCGGTGTCTTTTTCCTTTTGCATTTTGACTAACAATTCCATCTTCATCCTGATACAGTGCGTGATAGCATCTCTAAACATGCAACCGAGCAATTCACTGTCATTATATTCAATTGTAACTTTTGTCATGACCATTCATCTCCACGACGATTAATTTCCCAGTCGGTAAACTGTCCGCCCATGCGATCTGGATTCAAGCGCCAGCCCATATCAGTTACCTGATCTTCCAACTGAGAGACTCGTTTGCGCAAATACATGATTTGACCAAGCAGTTGTTCTCTGGTCATATCTTCAATCTCTTCAAACTCTTTTTCAGTCATATGCTTTCTCCTTGATACCGGTTATACGCTATTGCAGACACAGAGTCAAGCTATCCTTTGATAACCGCCAGCATATTTTTTTGCTCAGTGCTTTCACTCCAGTTTTTATCTTTGCACCAAGTGCCTCTGGATCCAAAGATATAATATACTTGCCGTTCATAATAGGGCTCAAGCCATACGCGATATTTGTCGTCCAATAAAACTGGAAATAATGCATACCGTTTGATTGTGCGGCTGGTGCGCGCTTTGAACTTTGCTTTGGTGTCGACTTTCCATCTCATGGTATTATCCTTGCCTCTTTTCAAGTTTAAAAATACGTTCAATCTCCAGTTCACTCCTGACTTTCATCCTGATACAGAACTCATAGTAGTCAGCTCTGTCATACAGCTCATTGTCAACAAATTTAGCAAACCACTGGTCTATGACAGTTTGTCTTAGTTGTGTCCTGTCTTGTTTAACATTATACATCCTGGAAGATCTCCATCATATCATAATCACCACTGGTTACACTTGTTCCGTCCAAGTTCCAGCAGTATTTGTAGTCCTTTGTAAAAAAAGCATCTGAACAAGTTTCATCTTCTGCTTCCTTGTACACTGGACGAACAAGCGTACCGTCGCGAAGCTTAACCCAGCGACCCGCCCAGCCCAACACATCATATTCTACTATCAGATGTGTGAAAGAGTTGAGTTGATCGCTGGGCAGAGTAGCAGGATTGATCATACTATTCCCATCCACTCTGCACAAGCATCCCATTTGACGTTGCTGTTGATGTTCTTCTCAATGTGCTGGAACAGCAACTCTCTCAGATCGTGCCCATCCAGCATACGGAAGATGAACTGTGCGTCTGTCTTGTGTTCCAGTGTAGGAACAAACTCAAGAGCAATACGCTTGCGGTCGCTGCCGTAGTCGTTCTTTGCAGCAAGATACAACAGCATAAGAGCGTCTTCAGTGCTCTTGAAAGCGTCCCAGAAACGCAGTTCAAACCCACGCACTCGATCAATTTGCATTTGTGGCAACATAGGAACCACGTCGTCAACTTCTTCGTTAATGATCAAGTTCACAATGTTACGGTCAAACACAATACGATCAATAGTCTTGTGAATACGAACATACCAGTCGTTTTTCAGTTTTAACATATGGCCATCAGCAAACCGGATGATATCACCTTCGCGATTTTCTGCACCACGCTGGCGGGCGATGTATTCATCCAGATTGCCCGTTACCTTTCCGTACCGTGGTACATGAGTAAAAGGAGCAGTATCATCAAAAAAGTATTCGCCAGTGATATTATTGCGACTGCCCAAATAAACTAGATCTTCTTTTTCATAAGCAAGAACGATCTGGTTCATAGGACTGGTCCATTCAAACAACGGAGTAATATCGTTGTGGATCTGCAAACAGAGCCAATCATTATGCGGATCTACATGCAGGCCCAATTGTGCCATATCCCATTCTGCAGGAGCCCCATTCAGCATGGACAGCCAAGTTTCTGCATGGTTGGATACATCAGTGATACCCATTTTAGTACCCAGTCGCAATCTACCTTCATGCATCAGTGGACGAATCATTGAGCCATCCATCTTCTCCATGATCACATGATCAAACAACATATGCAATGCAACAACGTGTGATTGAGTTTCGTCACGCTCGTTGATGTTGAAGAACTTATGGAACGGGCGGCTCACAAGATTGCCAGATTTGTCAAAGATCAAGCCACGGCATTCACGACGAATTGCTCCGCCCAGGTCGTCAGGACCAGTCATATCAAACGTGTCAGACATTGACACGGCATAATTGATAACAGTGCCAAAGTCGCGTTCTGCAACAATGAATTCTTCACGCCCTTGGACATGCGGAAGCACATCATCAATATGACGGATTTCAGGGAAAGTATAGTTCATTTCAGGTTCTCCAGCATGTATTGCAATCCAGTTGTAGCACTTTGAATACGATCATGCAAGCGTTTTTCATTCTCTGCAAGAATTTTTTCCCTTGCTTCAACATCTCGTTCACGTTTACTGGTATTCATCATCAGATTGTAGTAGTTGCGCTCAGAAGCTTGATATTCCCGACGCAATTTTTCGATAGTCTCACAGGCTTCTTTCAGCATTTTTGCTTCTTTGACTTTACCCTTTTCAACAAGCCATTCGCCAGTTTCTGCTACATAGTGTTCACGAATACGGGTTTCAATTAGTTTATCAGCCATAGTAGTCTCCTTGTTGCGTTCACTATATACATTGTGCAATAGCATGTCAATGGAAAAGGCGACCTAAGCCGCCTTTTCTTTACTTGGTTTTCTGGGCAGCAATTTCTTTGTTACGCAGGTCGTTTAACCTCCAAACATTTGCCATCCATTCGACATACTCTTTTGAACTAGTATCCATTAGTAACGCTCCACTGTCTGAGGAACATATTCTTCCTCTTTGAGTGCAGCACGACCACGTACTGTTTCAAAATCTTCATCTACAAGCAATTCACCATTGCGGAATACTGGACGTAGAATATTACCCTTTTCATCTGCAATATGCTTAGGCACAGTTTGGTATCCGCAAGACCCAACGCCGCATTGTTTTACCAGACCCAATTGTCCTTTTTTAGACAATTTGCCTTGGTCAGTAATTGGGTCTTTGAAAACGTCGTGCCATACGCCGTTTGTATCACGACGAGCACTGGCCTTCATAGCGTACTTGAGTGTATCACGATCCCATGCTTGTAACAATCCACCGCCCATGCCAAACGCGATGTTATCAATGCTCAAGCCGGCTGAGATCATATTTTCAACAATCTGTGGCAAGCTGTGTTCATTGATGCCGTCACCTTGGATAACACGGACGCAAGCTGGTAGAACTTTATAGCCTTTGCTGTTTACTGTGTAACCAAATTCTTCCATTAGAAGCTTTACAACTTCGATAGGAACAGTAAGAGGATCACCGCTATCAGGGCGTACCACCAAGGTGCCACCACTGTTGATGATTTTCTCTTTCAACTCTTTGCCCCAAAGGTTAGTAACCGCGTTGTAGATGTCATAACTGTCACTTACACAGGCGTAGATTTTGCCTTCACCCGCAAACTGGTCAATCATATTTTCATATGCTGCGACTTCATTTTCACGACCCCAGCTAGTAATAGTTGAGTGTTCGCTAGCAGGAATACTGAAGCCACTTACATCTGCATTGTAGTATTGCATAGTACCTACAACGCCTTCTACTGTATCAGTACCCATGAAGTTTACCAAGTGACTCATACCGCCCAAAACAGCAGTTTCAGTCGAACTTGCACCACGAGCACCAAAGTCGTGTAGTTTGAAGAATAGTTGATCCATTACTGGAACATCGCTAGTCTTATGCAACGCAGCAGCAATAATCTTTTTCATTTTACGTGATTTTGTAGCAACAGTCGAAGGGTACCACACACCACGTAGCATGGCAGTTTCAATGTATGAAGTCAGCCAGTACAGACGCGGATCAGTGTTTACTACTTGAACCTGAACGTTACGGGTCGGCATAATGGTGCCTTCTGGAACAGCTTCAATTTCAAGTGGTAGCATACCATCATATTCATTTACGATGATTTCCCACCCTGCACGGTTAAATGGTTCGCCGTGTAGTGCAAAGATTTTTTCAGCAAAGTCAATGTCTGCCATGGTGACTGGAGTCATCATGTAATCTTTGATAAATGCTTGCAGACCAAAGAAAACACTTTCATGTTCTCCGCCACGAGCTTCAATATAGGAACTGATATGTGTGGTATCAGCAGGGTATTGTTTAAACTGCGAAAGCTTGTAGCTATCAGTACGAGTAATTGCAGTTAGTAGTTGTAGTACGTTTTTCATGTTTAGAACTCCTCTAAATGTTATGCCAAACTCTCTGTTTGGACTTTGTAATAATATTATTATACATTTCTAAGCTATTGTCAACTGCAAAGTTGGTTTAGCTTCTTGCCATTCTTTTGTCCAACTTAGCAACTCATGATACCCAACAGGCCAATCATTCAACCCGAGATCAGTGAGTTTGCCGCAGCAAGGGCATTTGAATGATACAGCAGGGTCTCGGTATCCCCAAGTAACTTCGCCACCAGTACCTGAAAAGTAACGAAGATCGTCAAACTCAAGTTCAAGTAATGCTTCACATCCTTTTCCTGAGTTGCCCCAGCCATTACAACGATGCTGTAGTGACCAAGTGGTTTTTCCATTTTTTCCAGCTTCAAGAATTTTCATTTTACTCACCCAATGTTGATAAAGGTGTCAATGATGTGGAAGTGATCTTCGAACATATTTTCTTGTTTTACCTTATTGAAAGGAACCCAAAATGCCTTTTCTGCATCATCTGAACCTTTTACCTTGGGTAGTTCACCTACACCAAGATCAATTAAGAACGCTTGTGTGATAGTGCGACCGCGTGAAGAACGGTTTGGAGCATCAAATGTCTTTGACTCTTTTACTGATCCAACAAGAACTGGAACAGGCACCTTGATTTTGGTTTCTTCTTTCAGTTCACGAATAGCGCCAGTGAGCATTGTTTCATCTTGGTTAAGGAAACCGCCAGGGAGAGCCCAGAGTCCTTTGCCGGGCATGTCACCGCGCTTTACAAGAAGAATATGACCGCTTTGAACCACTACAGCATCAACAGTCATGAAGGTCGGAGGAAACGGTGCAGCCTTCCAAGCTTCCTTATACTTCTTGATCATCTTGAATTCTTCAAACAAAATGCTAAATTCTGTTTTATGTTTATTAAGAATAATATCAAGCATTTCAGTATAAGATGAATTATGCATCTTGTTAGAAGCAAATGATCCGGTATAGCCTTCTAGCAACTGATTGCGAATGTCAGTTGCGTTAATGCCATCAACATCGCCAACTTCTACATGGTTCTTCCATCGAGGGAAGATGTTCAGGTAGTAACTAGTGCTGTCTTTCGAGTGACCAATCAGACCAACATCCTTTGCATCAGGAACAGTAATATCAACAATCTTCTGAATTGCATTAACCCATTTGTTGTCGTCATATGGATAATCTGATACAGGAACGACTTTAACACGATCAGTCTGGAATACAGATTTAATCATCGCTTTGCGTTCTTCAAATGTAAAAGGATTTCGAATGTTTCGAGCAGCAAAGCTGGAGCCTACTACTACAACAACTTCTTTTGCTTGCTCAAGTGCAGTGTCAATAACTGCTTTGTGTCCATTATGAAACGGCTGGAACCGGCCGATAAAAACTAGTGCGTCACGCATTTGCAAAAACTCCTTTTGCTGTTATGATGTAGACCTCTCTGGTCTACATCTTTATTTATACACGATGATCAAAACTTTGTCAAGTCTTTAATCGGTTACAATTTTGTCTTTGAGCAGATATATACCTTTTTCTGAAAACAGGTCGTCGTCTGCTTCATCGTCCTCATACTCTGCATCACGTGCAGACATGACATCTGTGGTGATCGTATTCATCAGACGATATTCATCATGGCATTCACTTTGAGAACCTTGGTGCATGGGTGGCAACCAGACTTTGCGAGTGTGTTCCATAAAACTGTTGACCATGATGCCCACCAGTGCTGCCTGCATCAATTCATATGCAACTTCTTTATCACCATCGAAATATGCATCTAGGATTTTATCTTTGATATTTCCAATGGAAGCGAACCCACCACCAGCATAATTTGAACCAAACGCATGTCCAAAAGAACTTGAAAGCATGTGATCCCGATAACCGTCAAAGAACGCATATCGCATAAAGTAATCTGTCATGATTTCCTTGTTTTTACTTTCGTCTAATGCTTTTTTGTATGGACTTTCTTTTGTTTTGCAGTGTTCCATGTATTCAGGAATTAAGTCTGCAAGTTTTGCATATGTGACGTTTTTGATATAGTATTGATCACTTTCAAATCCTTCTGGAACAGAACCATCAGAACCTTTCCATTTGTCAAAACTCCACTCATTCCACAAACGATCTACAACATCTTTGCGAACCATTGTGAAAAACACATCTTTGGTTTGTGCTTCACCATCGTATCCACGCATTGGATTTACAAAACGAAGACGCTTTTCGTGACATGCTTCAAAGAACACGTCAACATCAAATCCTTCACGCTTTACTGCAATATCATGGTATTGGTTTTCACCAACTTCCATTTCAACAAGGTTTTCACGAATGCCATCAATCAGCAATTCTAGTGCAGGGCCGCTGCATTTTTCACCAGCGCCATAGTCATTATATTCTGCACGAAATGGTACCACGCTGGGGCGATATAAAGCAGTAGCATAGCAAAAGCTATCACGATATGATTCAATAATTGGAAACACATATATTTCAGTTCCGTCAATGATTGGCAGTCCGCTAAGACCACATGTTCCGTTCCAGCATCCCATATTTAAATCCTTGTTAAGTTGGCTGTTGCAGTCATATTAGCAGAACAGATTCACATGGTCAAGATTTTTAATCAGCGCCTGTGAAATAGTTATAGTGTGTTCAGTGCCCAGTCTCACCTGATTCCAAAAGTTTTGATCACCATCAATCTGCATATTCTCAAATACAGTGGTTTGCATGTTCATCATGAAAATTGCATTGTTGGTTGCAAACTGGTGAGCAGTGATACCATACAACTCAATGCTTTCGTCCATGATCTTGACGTAGTTTCTGGTTGCCATTACTGGGTCGCATAGTTGGTGTAAATCTGCTTTGATCATCTGTAAAGCAAACAGGCTGCGCTTTTCTATCTTATGATCTGCTGTGGCCATAATAATCTCTGCTGCTTCTGTACGGTCAGGATACAGTTTGAGCATAAACTCTGCACTGCGCTTTTCTTTTTCTGGCTGGTCGTCGTATACGATGTCGTGGTGCATAACAGCAAAATCAAGTTCTTCGTTATAAGGTACCTGATTCTTTTCCAAGTAATCATAACAGTCTAGGATATGGCTCCAGTTATGATAAGCACACCTATTCAGATCATAGTATTCCTTTGCTATAATTTGAACACTGGTTTCAGTCCTAAGCGTACTTCCGATTAGTTTACTCCACACGGGAAATCTCCTCGCCATACATATTGTAGTATACCACTTCATCAAACCGTTCATCAAGTGTGGGAACGGAAAAATGCTCTCTCATATTTGCGATGATATGAGCAGGAATGGTTTTGCCCGGACGGTCATTCAAACGAAACTGCCAATCTTCCAGTTGGCTATCTCCCTGAGGTGGCAAGATACAAATGCATTTGATGTTCCAATCACTGTTAAACCGATTCACAATGGTTTTACGCTTTTTAACACCAGTGTTGGTTTGATCCCAGATAATGTTTTGCTTATTGCGAATAGCTTCACCCAGCCACTCGTTCATCTGTTTCGTGGCTTTGTCGATATATTTGTCAAACGCCATGTCATACGACCAGCCCATCGTTGCACCCCATTCTTCAATGAGATTGTCGGTACTGTAAACAAAAGCTTCAGGATCTTTTTGAGTCATGGCATCAACAAGAGTGCTTTTTCCAGTTCCTGGAAGTCCGACCATGATATGGCAAATGGGCATTTTACTTTTCCTTTTCCGTTAATGAGTATGCCTGCACAATAGCACAGGCATACAGTATAATCAAGTAGTCTTTTTAACAGTTCGGTGATCGTCTTTTTTATAATCTTCTCGAAACTGTTTGTACATACCGTAAACAAACGGTATGTACGCAATCAGCATTGCTATTCCCAGGTTCAAATTACTCACCGTCATCCATGTCATTGGCGGCGTCCTGAACTGGTGCAGTGAATGCATCTTCAGGATCAACACCCAGCTCACCGATTACTTCATAACGGCAGCAACGACCCTTGCTGTTGTTGTAATCAGTTGGAATGCTTACAACGTCACGTGGATTGATCTTCAGGATCATAATACGCGAACCGCCAAAGTGGTTCAGGTAATCCTGGCTGCAGAAGTGCAAGCCTGCGCTGCATGTCTGATTTTTGTCGTCGTTGACTTCGTTGCGGGTCATTTCCACAACTTTTCCAACGCTGTTATCAAACGTACCAGAATGTACATCCAGGTAGTCGTCACGCACTCTCTTGTAAGCCAGGAAGTGGCCATCTGGAGTAATGGGCAAGGTGTTGTTCTCAAGGAACCCGTAGAGCTCGTTCACAGCACGGTAGCTGGGATTTTCCATCAGGTTTTCCATGAACTGCACCAGCGGTGCAATTGGAAATTCATCACGCAGCATCTGCAACATGCGAACAGTAAGAGCATTATGCATCTCTTTGCCGTCCCAGAACAGTTTCTCACCCTGTACTGCAACACGGCCAGCGCCATACTCCAGAACAACCTTTTCAGGATTGATGATCTTCTTTACAGTATCCCAATCTTCAGTACGAATCGCTTCTTTAACACGATCATATGCAATATGAGATTTGTTGATGGTGTGGGTTTGGTTAGCGATAACGATGACAATGTTATTGCCTTGGATTAGATATGGAAACATTTAGATAACCTCTTTGTTGTGTTGATCGACGAGTTTGATGTATTGTACGATGGCGGCTTCGTCGTAAGAACCGGTACGCAATGACTTTAGTAGTGGATACTCAGCGATAATAGCTTTTGCTGCATCACGAGCATCCTTGTACATTTGCTCGGGATCAAAAGTAGTTGCATGATCCTTGCAAATCTGAAGTAGTGCAACAACTCCACTCGATGTATCGATGTCAGTGGTCATAGCCATTACAAATTGTTTGTATGAGCTGGTATCTTCGAGTTCAGTTGTATATTTAGCATTGTACACGCTCAGGATGTACTTGTCAATGCTTTTAATAGCTGGCGCATAAAAATCACCAATTGTAATTTTGTCAACACGGTGTTTGAAACAATCTTCAAGCAACACCCAGTTGCTCAAGTTCTTTACTGCCTCAAGATCGCCCTGTCGAATGCCGTATGCATCCATCTTGCTAAACAACCCAGACTCCACAGCGTTCTTGTAACACTCACGGGCGTCAATGGGATCGCCTGCATTGTTGAACCCCTGATAACCTTTGAGTGGAACATAGTAGTATGTTTTGGTGGCATCCATCTCCGCAAGAGTTTTTGTTTCGGCGCTCCAGGTTACTTTGTTGGTGTACAGATCATACACCATCTTCATCATGTTCACTTTGCGATATTCAACTGGAGTGCGAGATTTGGGTTCGGGCTTGTCCAGTTGATCCACTTCAAGAATCTGAGACTCAGGCGGATTGTGGATGTCTTTCAAGAACTCATCAATCAGCACGGGCTTGGTTGTGTCAGCTGCAAACATCACGAGCACAGTGTTATTGCCCTTGAGGTTCTTAAAGTGGTACTTTGCTCGTTGCCAGATCTTCTTGTTTTCAGTATTCTTTACAAAGAACAATTTGGTAGAACTGGGCTCTAACTCATAATTGTCGTTGTACCGTGTTCTCAGTTCTTTGGCAACTTCATAGTAGGTATCAGTTTTAAATCCACGCAACTGAATATTGTATTTTTTAGCAACATCACCAAGTACAAAATCAAGATGAGTTCTATCAATTCCACCACGATATCCTTTTTGCAGGAATGGAATGCCGGGATTTTTCTGGAAGTAGTTGACCACTGGTGCAGCCCAGAGACGATTCCGAACACGCTGTGCAAGTTCCTCTGACAATTTCCATTTGTTGTCAATTGCTGACAATTCCTGTGTCAGCACCACTGACAATGCTTCTGAAATCTCTTGATACTTTTTACGAATGTTTTCGATAGTAGCTTTGGTGTAGCTGAGACCTTCGCGGCTGGCCTGGAATTCAATATCACCAATAGCGAAGTGAATGTCCAGAATGTTGTTGTCAATGGCGGAAAGATAACCAAGGTTGGCATCAGCATTGGGCACTTCAATCGGATAGCTGATGTTACCCATGATCGCACGGTTTGAAGAACTGCCATAGTTGGGTTCACGCTGGTGTACACCAGGGATGATATCATTGTGTGCATATTCAAACTTGGACACAGTTACATCAGCACCAGTAAAATTGGGTTGAACTGCAAAATACGTAAACACTGATTGTGCTTCGCTGACAAACTTGTAAAAGTCATTGCTGTTGTCAACGGCAAATTGAACTTCAACTCCAGCAGGTTCGTCAGTATCAGTTTCGTTCATCAGTGCCACAGCAGGAACGCCGTCATTGTTGATAAACGCACTGTACACGCCCTTGCGACCATCTTTGATAGCCGTTACAGTAAAGTTGTCAGTGTAGCTGAATGGGCTCTTAGAACCCAGACCCAGAGCACCAATAAAGTCATTGCTGTTGGTCTTGGTGCTTTCAAAATATGTGGTGTAGATGTTTACAACATCGCTGTGATCAAGTCCAATACCGTAATCACGAATGGAGAAGTGAGGACGCAATGTAGTGGGAAGATGCACATCAAACGGTACATCAATCTTGCCAGCAGCCACATGGCTGTCAACAGCGTTACATCCGAGTTCACGAATGATTGCACGAATCTTGTTTGCATACAAGCCACTGGACAAAATGCCAAATGCCTTTGCACTATTGCGGATCTTGAATTCACTTACACTGGCTACGCCGCCAAGTGTAGCAAGGTTGTCTGGAGTAGAGTTGATAATCATCTGTGTGTGCCTTTGTTTGTTTGCCTATGCTTGTAACATAGCGCCATTACAGCGCTATGTCAACCGGTTTATTCAAGTTCACCTTCTTGAATTTCAATATGCATACGTCCTTCAGCATATTCAATTTCATCCAGCACTTCATTATCAAGAGTGCTGCGGTCAACTGTGGAAAGATCAATGTCAAACTCGTATTTGATTGACTCTGCAATGTCAGCTGCAATCTTTTCTCTGGCCAACTTTAGTGCGCCTTCACGTGTGGTGGATGCAACCCAGGGAGTGTGGAATGTATTCCAGTTTTCACGTGATCCGCCTTCTTCATCGTCATAAAATGCAATATAAATTTTAGACATTGTACTCTTCCTTATTGAGAATTTACATAGTCGAGTTCAATTGGGCTAACGATGATCTCTGGTTCGATATACACAGCTTTTACATCGTCACTGCCTTCGCTTACACACATAACATATGTAGCAGCAAGACCTTCGGGCATAAACAGTGCATTAGGTTCAGCTTGAGGCATATTGATAACATCAGGTCCAGCTGTACTAGTCATATTACGAGTGCTAACAACTTTCTCTGGATTGCTGTATTGAATACTTGCGTTGATACCATAACCTACACTATCACAAATCTTTACCAACTGACCCGTCATAGTGACGATGTAGGTATAAGTACGATAGTTGGGTTGATCACGCAGTTCATAGAGCCACTTTACCATACGCTTTTCAGTAAAGTTTGTAATAGCTGGAAGACCAGTTTGACGTTCACCTTCTTTGAGCAACTGTTCCATTTGCTGGGCAGTGCTTTTGTCTGAACTTGGTGTTGAGTTACCCCAAAATGCTAGTGCAGGAGTTGCGACGACAATCGCGAGTGCTGTTGTAAGTAGAATCTTTTTCATATTATCGTGCTCCGACTTGAGTTAGGAATGTTTGAAGGTATGCTGGATAGTCAGTAGTGTCTACAGCAGCAAAGATGTCACGTGTTGCATTTGCAATACCCATCTTACCAGCATTATCTGCTTTTTGATATTCGAGATACAGGTTATTCAACTGAGTGCGCATACCGTCTGTATATGCCTGCGACTCTTTGAGTACATTTGTTCGTTGTGCTTCACGTGCAGCATTGAAGAAGCCATTTACGTAGATTCCGCCCCAGGTAAGCAAACCAAGGCCTACTGCTGCCGCAACAGCAATTCCTGTAATTTTTAGTCCGTCGTTCATTTTAGGTTCCTTTGTTTTTGTATGTCTGTGTTATAGCAATGGATTGTCTGGTTGTCAACAACTATTTTTGCAATGGCCACTGATTCATGTGTTCTACTTCTTGTTCAGTAGTAGCAAATACCCACATACAGGTATCTTCACTGGAAGTAAACAATTTACCATAGTAGTTGCGATAAGGATAGGTCGGGTCATTAACATAACCATAATAATCTACCCCTAACGAAATCCGAATCCATTCACTTTTGGGAGCAGTCAGTACCAGTGTGACACCAAATCCTCTGTCTTCAGCCCAAGCAGAATAATGTTTTTCATAATCCTCTAGATTATCCGGAGTATATGCATCAAACAATGCTTGTGCATGAGCAGCCTGTGCCATCCCTTTGCCTGGGTTCATGTCCCAGAGGTCTTCACGCATAATGATATACAGTCTGGGTTCCATCACAGCATCTCCGCTACCATTTTCATATCAACAAGAGCACCGAACTCAGCCTTGACAGCTTTCATAACAGCACCTTTGTTTGAAATGTCCAGCCCTTGTTCTGCTTCCAGCATAAAGATGTGAGCTCTTACTTGATCACGTGATGCCATTGCTGGCAAAAACTTTTCCAGAAGTTCAATTTCAACTGGCACTGCATAAGGATTTTCCTTTAGCTTTTGCACAGTTTTTTTGACATACTGCAATGCTTCAGCTTCAGTGGATTCACGGTTGCCATCATTCTTGCCAATTTTTACAATTTCACTCAGGTGAAACAGCATCACTGATGCGTATGGAGAACGTGCTTTGCGCAGATCCATTGTAGTTTTTTTAATTTCGGTAATCATTTCACTCATGGTACTGAGCTCCTTTGTCTGTTTATTACTATTGTGTCTTCGTCTAACACTACACTATATCCTAGTACACTGTCAACAGAATTTTGGTATGCTGTCCAAAACTTATTGGCACCTGTACCAGTGTTGAGATAGTTGATACTGTCAGCATAAAAACTTTGTTCAGAGGCAGTCAACAGTCCACCCCATCCTGAGTCATAACTTGCTGAACTAACCTTACTGTTTTTTATTGTGAACTTGTATTCACAACAATCTTCATTCATTTGGCTTCATGCCCTTGCGTGTAAACTCACGAGCACGTTTGCTTTGTTCTTGTGGGCTAAGTCTGCTGTCACTCAGATATTGTTTCCATCGTTTTAGAAGCTTCTTTTTGGTCTTGTCCTTTGTCTTGTTCATAACTCACTCAAATTTCCTCTAAAAGTTTCCAAGTCTTGCTGCATTAACAGTTTCTTGGCTTCCAGTGCTTCTCTATTAGACCAAAATTTTCCAACCGTGGTCCAGCCGCCGTACCAGTTTCTGCGTTGCACTATCCATTTATCGATGGAGAATCTAGAATCCTTGTACCATACTCTCCATCGTTTGTTGATTATAGAAAGTTTGGCATCAGCATCAGTCATTTATAACTCCACGTCTACAAAATCAAGTTCGCCAATACACTGAAACTGTGTGCGGCCATACTTGTATGTCATAGTCTTATGCCAATGTCCAAAGTACCATTCATCTGGCTGATGTGCATCAAGAAAACGATTAAACCATTCACCGGTTCTATTGGGATACACAGGACCTTTAATGAATCCGCTACCCCAAAACATTTCATATGTTACACGACGAGGAGAATCGTGAGTAATCATAACACGTGGTTTGACACGCTTGTATGTTTCCAGCATTGCTCCAAACTCAGCGTCTGAGCATTCTTCGTCGTCCCACCAATCCAGACCAGGAGTACGACGATACCAACCTGGAGGAGCAACAGGATTGTCAATACTCCAAGCACCGCCGATGAACATTACATCACCTTCTACAGCGCCGTCTTGAATATATCCAACCATTTCACTTTTACAACGAGCAGGATGATCGTGATTGCCGCGAATGAATCGGTGACGTCCATCAGCGTGAAAGTCATTGATGCTTTCGTGCCAATAATCGCTGCCGCCCAGACCAATACCAAAATCACCAATCTGTATAGTGGGGCCCTTAAAGTCTCCAATTGAGTAGACTTTATAGTCATTGATCATCCCGTGAATGTCTCCGATGATTCTGGTCAGTGTCATTTTACGTTTCCTTATACTAATCTGTAGCCAGTGCCAATCAAATCATTGGACAACTGGCGGTACTTTTGCTTATCATGCTCACCAGGAATTTCAACAATACTGCCACTGGAAGCGTTGTCTATAATATCTTTGGCTTCTTTGAGTCCAAATCCAGTGGATGCTCGCACTGCTTTTATAGCATTGATCATCTGACGGTTTTCTTGACTTTCCAACTGAATGCGTATGCGATTGCCAACATTTCCTTTGATCATTTCCATAAGAATTTGTTTCTTGAGGCCAGGGTCAAAGGCATCCATCATTGCTTCAACTTGTTCTTCGCTGAGTTCTTCACCAAGTTCTTCTGCGGCGACTCTCATGAAGTCCACTGCACTAAAAATTAAATTGCGGCTGTATTTCATATCGTCCTCATGTGATAATTTTAATAATCAAGTCATATTTGGTCATGCTCAGAATAAACTTATTCTTTGCATCATCTTTGTTTTCAGCAAGAGTCCAAAACACGTCAGTTCCGGGCTCTTGATACAGTTTGTACATCACACCGTATCGTTTCAAGATACGTCCCCAAACTTTTTCTTCAATCGCTGAAACTCAAGGTACTCAGCATCTTTCTTTAACTGACGTTTGCGAGCAGCTTCAGCTTTTTTATCTTCAGCTGCTTTAGCCTCAGCTTGTTCACGCTTGATTCGCTCTTTTTCAGTTTCAGTTCGATCAAAGTCAAAAGTAACTTCAAGTTCAACACTGTCATAATAACCTCTGCTAGTGGAGAAGTCAACACTGCCTTCGCCAACCATTCCGCGATCAACAGCTTGCTGACGAATATTATTTAGATATTCAATCATACTTTCTACTGAACCCTCCATGCTGTAACGATCCATATTGATGCTGTCTCTTATGACGTATATACCGTCTTCATTTTTACGAGCAATTACCATATCATAATTCCTTTATCTTATGGATCGTAATAAAAATCTGGGTTGATGCCTTCTTCGAGTTTTTCTGCAAACACCCAGTCAGTTGAAACTGACTTCCGGTATGCTTCCCAAAGTTCAGCAGTTGCCCGCTTTCGGTGCGGCCGCGGATATATTTCTTTTCAGGATTCGTCATTATTTCTCCAAACGTTCTTTGAGTTCTGTGTAAAATTGATGATACTTCTGCATACGTTCCAGATCCTTTTGTGTAATACCTTTGAGTCTGCGGATATCACTGTTGTGTCGAAGATCGCACAGCTTCACTCGCATTGCATCAGTGCTTGAGAACACCCCAGTTTTATACTCCTCCAGTGTCTGTCCTGGAACTTTGGTAAGCAGCCGGATGCCTTGGATAACACGCTCTGTCATACCTGCTTCGCGCAGTTCAGCGTATGTGGTCTTGGTGTCTTCAACTATATCGTGTGCCAGTGCAATACAGTTAAGTTCTTCGTCATCAGTCTTGAGATAGTGCATTACTTTAAGTACATGGAGTACATAAGGTTCTCCGCCACGATCGTATTGACCATCATGCGCATTGGTTACAATGTGTAACATCTTGCCCAACATTTCACCTTTTTTCATCTGTGTTCTCCTTTGTTTATGCATTCATATTACAATGTAGCGGTCAAGAAGTCAAGATCTATTTTATTGCTATTTAGACATCGGAAAAGTGCCACCGGCATAAGGATCAGTAATAACAATAGCATTGCCGCGCATCATAACATTTCCTGGATGCATGTCCATTTCAGAAGTACTAATATCATTGATGTCTGCTATTATATTAACTAGATCTGGATCCGTTTTATCTACTTTTTTAAGAAAGTTCATTGCACCACTGCGCATTGGATTATTGGTTTTAATCTTTTCCAAACTACTAATAATACTAATAATTAGTTTATATTGTTGTTCATGCTTGGGATTAGACAAGTTCAATTCTTCTAATCTTTCAAGTTTTACAATATATGCATTGATTTTTCCAATTTTTAACTTTAACGGTTTGCCAATTTTTGGAATATGAATATTATTTTGGTGTTGACGTGTAAAATCTAAATATGCTTTATATCCATAGTCGTCAACATCAAATAATTTATATACAAAATCTGTACCAGGCTTTTCAAAAACAACACCATACAAGCCTGACCCCAATATATGTTTAGAATATCCTTGATCTTTCATGTTGGTTTCAAAATGATACACTGATCTCGAATTTAATGCAATTTGATATATTGGGTGATTTCGAAACCCAGTTAACTCGTTTATTTTCATATTTATATCCCAATAACTAGATATATTTATCAAAAAAAAACGCCCCGTAGGGCGTTTTTAGTGTTAGTGCTATTAGCGTGTAATAGTTGGATCAACTTGCAGATCTTGTGCAGTCTTCATCATCATCATTTGCATAAACTGATCTACTGTACCAAGTGCATTGCCAGCTACACCTTCTGTTCCGCCGTTGTTAAACACAGTGCTTGGAACATTGATCTTGCTTGCGGCATCAGCCCATACTCGTTGCGCTTGTACCCAAGCATCCAACTTCTGTTGTAGAGCACCGTCAGCAGTAAGAATAGCTTCTTTTGCGTAGGCTTCAGCATCTGCGGTAACAGTTACAGCTTCTGCATCAATGCGTGCCCGTTCTAGTTGGATCTCAGCAGTTTGACGTGCAATTTCAGCTTCTTCGCGGATACGTTCAGCACCGATCAGTGTCAACTTCTTTTGCGTTTCAGCTTCAGTAGTCTGTTGAATCTGCTCAACCTGTGCTGCTGCCTGCCGCTTGGCGATATTTGTGCTACCTTCTTGAATTGCAAGCAACCGCTGTTCTTCTTGTTCTAGTCGCTGTTCACGTGCTACAACTCGACGGCTTGCTGCGCTCTTACGTTCGCCAATCTGACGCTCGTATTCGTCATCTGGATCGACATTTTCAAGAATCGCACTTGCTACATTAACACCATAGTCCATAAAAGCGTGTGGAATACGAATGTCGTTACCAGCAGCATCAGTAAGCTTTTCAATCACAACACTGCGCACATCAGTATCACCTACGATAGCAGTATTTTCAGTTACTTCACTGTCACTTGCAGCCGCTCGATTTGGTACAACGCCGCCTGACTGGTTGAGCTTAACTTGGCGTACTCGTGCTCGACCTTGTTCTACAGCGTTTGTAAACTCGCTTTTAAACGTGTCACGCTTGCCGCCTGCATAGTATTCTTCCATAGTAAACATATTGGCTACACTGTCCATACTTGCAGTTACAGCAGGTTTTAGAGTGGTGTTAATCAGTCGCTCTGGACTACGGAAGTCACGTGCCATCTTAATAAACTGCTCACTATCCTGTGGAATACCAAAGCGAGTGGTTTGTGTTACATCGCCGGTCCAGTTGTCTGCTAGTCGCACACGATATGGAGGCATTACAGATCCTTGAAACACAGTTGAAGAAGTTTCTCCAGTTGCATCCATAGTATTTGCTACAGTGATATAGTGTGGCCATTCAGTACTAGTTCCCCAGCCTGCAAAATACCAACCCGTGTCACAAGTGGATGTTTCGTTACCAAAGATTGTACGAACGTGCTGACAATAACCTGCATCATTGTATTTCACTGCGCCACCGGCACCCATCAAAATACCAATTACAGCAACAACTGTTGATCCAATATTACGAACTCGCTTGAGTTCAACGGGCATTGGAAAGCCTCGTAGTACCATTGCACCAATTACAAGAATGATGCCAAAAATAAGACCGAACATGTTTTCTCCTTTTAGTTAGGTCGTTTACAGTTTTTATAGTTTACTTGGATACAGGGTACATGTCAACAAGTTTTTGTACAATCTCATCGTAGTTGACAATCATATACCAGGTAGCTGATTCAATTGCTTTACTGAATGCATAAATGCCTCCAAACAAAGCAATGTTTGGCAAGATGTAGTAAACAAGCGTTTCCATGTTGTGTTCCTTTATGTGTTACTATGCACTCACTATAGCATTAGTGTTGATGCAAGTCAACACTTTTAACAATGTTTCTGTCTGCAGAGTTGAACTGCGGTCAGTCCCTATGGGACTAGCACTCCCGTTGTGCTATGAACAGAAACAGATGGTGCCCCAGGAAGGATTCGAACCCTCAACCGCTGGAGTCGAAATCCAGTACTCTATCCAGTTGAGCTACTGAGGCTTATTTTCATCCCATTGCCGCCATTTTTTGCGGCTTACACTTTCATATAGATCTTCAGCACCCACTTCCACACTGCTGCCCGAACCACCTAGTTTGATATGAAAGTATGCAGGTGCACCTTTGTTATATTTGCAGAAGTTTTCAATTGGTTCCAACTCATCTGCTATCTTAAACAGTGTTTCTGACCCTGTAAAGAAGTTGCCCTTCCAGTCCAATCTGAGTCCATAACAATAAACATTGATGTCCCAATTGTCCACCAGGTTGGCTAGGTCCCAGATCTGCTGTTCTTCTAGAAACTGTGCTTCGTCTACAAGCACGAAGTCTGGTCTATCACAAGACCCTTTGAGAATTCTAGTACTGGGGAGTTCCTCGACTTGTAAAGATATACAAGGTTCCTCAATCCCCAATCTGGTTGATATAGAGGATACCGTCCTGGTGTCAGTTGCTGGTTTAAGCAACACTGTTCTAAAGCCTTTTTCACGTAACATGAAATTTTTAGTCAACAGCGCTAGGCTTTTGCCACTGTTCATTGAACTATAATAAAATGCTAATTTACACATAAATCCAATATACTATATTTTAAATTAAAGTCAACCTATTTTGGTACCAACGTGTGGAATTGAACCACATTCTCCAGGGCCACAACCTAGCGGGACAACCTTTTTCCCCTCGTTGGCATATTTTTGGCCTTCCCGGAAGGATTCGAACCCTCAACCTGCCGATTAGAAGTCGGCTGCTCTGTCCAGTTGAGCTACGGGAAGAAATTGGTGTGCCGGGTGGGGATCGAACCCACGACCGATGGATTAAGAGTCCACTACTCTACCTCTGAGTTACCGGCGCCCACTATTTCAATATCAACACTTTCACTGTAATACCCGTTACTGGTTCCGTACCAACGAATATCTACACTGCCTTTAATGGTTCTAAAACGATAGTATGTCCATGTTTCACTATCGTAAGAATATTCATCCTCGTCTACAGATCGTTCTTCTGGGTAGTTGCTGACCTCTTCAACCAACAGCAAAGGAGTTCCTACTAAGTCACCTAAGTCGCCCACGATGTCTTCAATGCTTACGCTTTCGCAACAGTCTTGCTGATGATACATTCTTACATAGTGATCTTCAGTTAAGTGAAAATGCAGTTCGTCGCCGAGATTTACTACTTTACATAGCACTCGTCCGTGTAGATCTTCAAATGATTTTATTGGATCTTGTAAGTGGTTATATGTCTCGTACTTGTTGCTCATCTTGAGCTCCTCTTTGTTTTAAATGGTGTACACGGAAGGATTCGAACCTCCGACACCCTGGGCTTCAACCAAGTGCTCTACCAGACTGAGCTACGTGTACGTTATAGTTAATAGTGTGCTGTTACGCTAAAAGGAAATTCCGTCTATGACCTGAATTACTATCCGCATTTTCCGTATGGCCTCTCCCTATACCACTTGTTTTCACAGCCCGATATAGTCTCTTCTGCGTCAACGGTGCTTCGTCCTACTCTTTAAAAGATGGCTGCTTCTAAGCCAACTTCCTATTAACTTTACTGTAATTTCTGACTCAAAGTAATTCTGCTACAGGAATCGAACCTGTGTCTCCTGCTAAGGTGTCCTATCCTCTAGACGAAGCAGTCTACTACTAATATTCCGGCAAGAATACAAATCGTAGTCCTTGAGCCAAGGCAGTTGCCGCCGCCTAAGTTTGCTATTGAGTCTTTAAACCCAAAGGACCTCAAGTCTTTCTCGCAAACCGTTCTTATCTTTTCTGCCAAGTGCCCATTAAACTTAGAGCATTCAGCATATGTTTGTGTAACAGTCCATTGTCTGGGTCTGTTCTTACTAGCCTACGCTTGCCCAATGCCTTTTCAAAGTTGTAAGCATTGTCGTCAAACAGCACAAAGTCATCTACATCAGTGGCGTAGTCTTGCAGATACATCCGCACTTCGTCGCCGCGATCCATTCCTGGGTTATGTATCCAGCTTTCTTTAGGATCAGTCTTCCAAGGAGCGGCAAACTGACCTCTAAAGCCACTGTTACCAAACGCTGCACGAACCCAATGCTCCGTTTGATGGCTAGTAGCATCGATATAGTTTTTCCACGTTGACATTACAACAAACTCAACAGGATATGTATCGTGGATCCGGTTCATAAAGTCAACAGCGACAGGATCAAATCTGTGCCACATATCGTAACTGGCATTGTGTGCTGAGTTAGCACGAGCACTAGTAAATACACCGTCTATGTCTAAAAACACTAGATATTTACGTGTCATCTCTTATCTCCTATTTTAATTTCGAGAGCAGTTTAACAACGTTTATTTCTACTCAGGTTGTAGTCAGTTTTACGACCAGTATGTTTCACCTGCTTTAACTAAGGTCGTCATCCGCGTCTTGGCTAACCCCTTATCCGGAATCGGTTAGCGGCTCAGAGGACGCTTCAAACTTATTGGTCGTAGGGCAATTACGGTAATGAGCCGTATCCTCGAGGTATTGTGGCCGCCCTACTAAGTCTAACAGCTTGCAACTACACTGTGCGCGGTAGGATCACTACAAGCTGATACAGACTATTCTATTTTGGAGTCCTGCGGGGGTTATTGCACCCTAGAGGCTTTAATCGATATAACCACTATTTTTCTCCATTCGGCACTTGCACATTCTGCTTCCAGTCGACTATGATACAAGCACCCGCAACTATGCGAGACAGGACATATATTATTGGTGGACCTGACCGGACTTGAACCGGCGGTGATTGTGCCTTCTAAAAGGTGGCACCGCGTTGCCCGACATACGCCCCCAGGCCCATTATTTTTTAAGTTGTTTCATGAATTCGTCAAAAGGCACAGGCTTTGACATGGTAGTAAGTTCTTTTTCAGTGTAGCGCATGTTGTGTACTCCGCTGTTGTTGTAACTGTTATAGCATCAACGGAACCACAATGCAAGAACTATTTTTATCTCCAGCCCAATTCTTGGTGTGTTCCAAGATGTATCAGTTTGATTACACCAGGCTCTACATTAAAAAGTATACCTATTTTTTGTCCTTTTAGATGTGCCCACATTGTTCCTGCAAACTGTGCATGTTTGGTTATCTGATGAACATTTAACTGTGCTGGATATTCCCTAACCGGAGGCGCTGCGGGGTGATCTTTGATAAAGTTCATTAGTTCATTAAATGCTTCCATTACACGACTGTCCTTTGAATACTTCTTGAATCCTTTCTTAAATGCACTTGATTGGGATACTTGCCAATCTCCTGCAGATTCAGTAATAGAAAAAGTTGTTAACTCTTCAAAAGTGTATGGCTTTAAAATAATTTCACTAATAATCATAAAGTATTTATACTAACTTAGTAGATTTTTTTCCAAAAGTTAATATAGCGAAAGCCGATCATAATAAAAAATCCGCCTTCACCATAGTCAGCTTCGTTCAGCCATCCAACTCCAAGTTGAAATGTATCACCTGATGCAATATGCATTATTACAACACATAAACCACAGGTGTGACGTCAACCATTTCATCTTCAATGATCCTGGAAATGACGTCCCAGTTTCCACCACCAAGTCCTGCACCAATCTGGGGCATAGCAACCTGCGTGTGTCCACTGAGTTTTAACATTTTATTGATGTTGCGCATACAATCTGCCACAGCGTCATAGCTGACAAAACGATCACCAGTACGTCCATAGTTGTCTTGTGTGATTGCGTTGACAATGGTTTTTCCATTGGCTTCGACAAATTGAACGTCCCCCAGTTTGAGACCATGTTCATCATATTGCTCAACATAAAACTTGTAAGCATCAAAATATGCATCACGGACAATTTTAGCAACACCACTTCCCATTACACCCTGTGCATTGCATCCATGCACAATGTGTTCAATGTCAGTTTCAAAAAGGTTGCCCTTGCGGTATTCGATTTTCATACTGTATCTTTCTTTGTTAAGTTATGCTGTTACTATACATTTGACGACAAGCAGTGTCAACAGTTATTTTGGTACTCCCGAAGGGATTCGAACCCCTAGCCGTCACGTTCGTAGCGTGGTGCTCTGTCCAGTTGAGCTACGGAAGTATGTTATAGCTTCTGACACTATCGTAGTCAGACAACGGTGGTATCGTACCACTGGCATAGATATTTTACATAGCGTCATTGCCATCGCTCTCCTCTCACAATCTTCACAGCGCAGTTATCATATGTTCTGTCTGTCCATCAAAAGTGAAAACTGATATTTGGTGGGTGTCCTTGGAATCGAACCAAGCATAGGTTTCCCCGACGGAGTTACAGTCCGCTGCCTCACCTTGAGGCGACACACCCGTGTCTTTGGTAGTGACGGCTGGACTCGAACCAGCCACCTAAGTTATTTGGTTGTCCAGGGTGGGATTGAACCACCGACCCCAGTCTTATCAGGACTGTGCTACTACCACTGAGCTACTGGACAATATTCATCACTTAGAAGATACATCACGTTCTTCACCTACTATTTCACCTTTCGGTCTACTCTCTCGGTGTTGTAGATGTATCATCAAAGTAATGGTGAACCCCCTGAGATTCGAACTCAGGACCTGCCGATTAAAAGTCGGCTGCTCTAACCAGCTGAGCTAGGGGTCCATTTGTTTTTGTAGAGCAACTTTTTCTGCTCTGCGTTCTGCTTTCTTAGTTTTACCGTGCGCACCTGAGTGACGAAATCTAACCGCAGCTATGAATTCATTTCTCTCTTTGGGCACCTTGGTTTTTCGTTTTCGTTTCATTTTCTTGTTCCTCTTATATAAACTGGTCTTCACACCGTGTCAACAGTTAATTTGGTAGCCCCAACGGGGATCGAACCCGTGTTTCCGCCTTGAAAGGGCAGCGTCCTTACCGCTAGACGATGGGGCCATTATTTGGTGGTACTGGTTGGGATCGAACCAACCTACTCCCGGATATGAGCCAGGCGCTAGAAACCAACTCAGCTACAGTACCAATAATGGAGGTCGGCATGTGAATCGAACACATTACTTTGCAGTGCTTGGGATTTGCAATCCCACCCATTACCAGCCTGGCCGCCGACCAATTCTATTTTCAATGAGGCAACCAAGGAATTGAACCTTGCTTACTATCTGACAATAGCTACCTTGTGTGTCAGCACTTGGTATACAGGACCATCATCGCCCCGATGAAAATAGAATTTGTTTATCTCTCGGATTTTTCAGCTTGCGCTTTCATCACCGAGGCCGCCCATTTGAGTTTGTTTATAGTGGTTACTCGCAGTCTCGTTCCGCACATCCACTTTAGTCCAATAAAAAAGCCTCCTAGTATTGCTACTGGAGGCTTGTTAAAAACTTTTGATGTATTTTACATCATCCGCCATAACCCTCCAAGAAGCCAAAACGATACTCGCGGCATTCTCTAATGCTCTTAATAAACATGTTATGTTTAATTGCGTTGTTCATTTTGTATCGTTTCCTTGTTTGCTTTTTAGCTTGTTATATTATTTATACACTGTTATTTAGTCTATGTCAACAGTTTTATTTATCTTTTTGAATCTTTTTATTAAGTCTTGATTCCAATAGACGATAGCATGTCGACAGCCATTGGATATTCTGTCATAGCATTGATTGCTTCGTCAACATTGTCGTAAGTTTCAATCAGTGAAAACTCATCATCTTGAGCATTCAACTGACTCAGTAAATGCATATCTTTTGCCCAACTATGCATGAACTCATAAAAGATATAGTATTCTTGATCTTTGTTGTCTTTGTGGAATTCCATTTTGTGTTCCTTACTGTAGGGTTAATACACCGAGGTGTGTTTGAGTGTGTCCTGCGATGGCGTCATAAAATACATCATGAGCGGCATCAATTTCTTCAGTGGTAGCATGGCTATCAGGTAATTCCTTGTCCCATACTTTTTGTATTCTAACCCAGTCATCCTTTGTAAGCTTTTCACGCAATGGATGGCTCATCATATTTGCAGTTTTTTTAGTTGTCATCGGTTACATACTCCATGCATACAATGTATATGATACGGTGTTGACAGTCAAGCACTTTAACAATTTAGACACAACATTTATATTTGGTAGGCGAGGCGGGACTCGAACCCGCAAAATTTTCATTTTGAGTGAAACACGTATACCAATTCCATCACTCGCCCACTATTTAGACAGGGAAGCCAAAAATTCCATTCTGCTCAATACCTTCATTTCTCGTTCTGCTTGATCTAGAATTTCAAGAGCAGCATTTAGCTTATTGGGATTTTTAGTTTGTCTGTATTCCGATATTAACTTGTAATAATCGTATTCATATTTAGTATACCGCCGGGCCAATTTGACAAACTGCCCAGGCAATTCTCGATGCAAGCACTTCCACTCTTTAAAAAGCGCCTGCCATTCTGACCATTTGGGTGTGCGATAATCTTCCATGTGTTGAATATACTATCAATCACTATTACAGTCAATGTAAAAGTTCAAAGCTGGCATCAGCAATCGTCTAGTAAGAGTTTAACGGGCCCAGCTGCCTTCAAGCGACTATGCGCTACTTTTTCCACCATTTAAGCAAGGACTAGAATCTTGTTTTATGCCTTGCGGCTCCTTGCTTCACTTTGAACTAATTTGGTGCTCCGACAGGGACTCGAACCCCGAACCTTTCCGTTATGAGCGGACTTCTCTAACCAATTGAGATATCAGAGCTTATTCTAATTTTATTTATTAACGTATAGTTACATTGAATCAGTATTGTAAGGATTTTCTTCTTTACCCAATTGCTGTTTTTTAAACGAATCAGCATATGGGATTGGTGTATTTCTAAAATCCATAACAGTTTCTTTTCTGTTCTCATCTATACCAATCATCTCTAAACCTGTTTTTTTTGATACACTATTCCCAAACTGTTTCATAGAAACACCTTTAATAGTTGGTATGTGTAGTCGAATATCATTCACAGGAAGTATACTATCGTCTCCAAAATCAACAGTTTTAGCTCGTTGCAACCATTGATGCAACGCGATATTAACAGTTTTTAAATCATCTACAGACATAGGAAGAACTTCATCATGATATCCAGCATTGTTTATGTAAATTTTCCAGTACCCATCACTGAACTCGGCACCGTCTGCTAATAATGTTATTGGACCCAACTTGCCATTCCAAGTTGCTGTAAGATACGTTCCTTCCTCTTGATCTTTCCAGGAAATACCACTTTCAGTAATCCTGGATTCCATGAGTGGAATCCCTGCAAGTTCTACTATTCTATTTAATTCTGACATATTAACCTCATCCTTTCTTTTATTTATTTTTTTTTTAAGGAATCGTTTGTTAATTGGTTGCGGGGGGAGGATTTGAACCTCCGACCTTCAGGTTATGAGCCTGACGGGCTACCAAACTGCCCTACCCCGCGTCAATATTTGTTTTAATAATATATCAACCGTTCCATCACTTTCCACAAACGGTACCGGTATATTAAGTTGATATATTATTGAATCAAAGTGTTTGGTGTAACAGTCTCGGAAGTGGAGTAAACTCAATCATTTACGTTTCTTATATATCCGCAAGCACTGCGTTACATAATACTTTGCTTATCCCGCTAAGGACCTTTTAGCCTCATTGCTTTTCTACTCTTGGCTAACTGGCATGATATTCTAAGTTTACTTCCAAGTGGGTCGGTAAACTCGAAAACTGTTACACGAAACACATTACTGTGTTTTTGGCTAAGCTGAGATTACACTTAGCAATGGAAGCCTTTGAACCGTACCGTAAACCTTGCGAGCTACGTTAATCCGTTATCCACATACCAGCCTGTCAGCTTATGTATGTATCTTCCAACGCTGCGTTTTTGAATGGGTCGCGTTTCCCATGTCGTATACTGCTACTCATCTCTTGATCCTACGTCAGCCTTGCGAGCTGTTCAACTCCGCTAAGAGTTTACGTTCTCTCTCCAAACAACTACGTCTGCCTTGCGAGCTTCAGTAGTCCACATTGCCTTGCGGCTGTGGAATTAAGCGCCTTTTACAGCATACCGGAGTAGTCTTTCGCTTTTTAATACAAAGCAGGTATCGAAACCTGCAATCTATTCCATGAAAAGGAATCGTCCTACCATTAGACTATTTGTGACCTACCTAGATGTGCTACTCCCGTCGCTCCATACCTTGTTAGATACAGAATACAACACACCTACTGTTTTTTGCCTTGCGGGCTACTCAACGTTACTTCAAGTCTTGGGCTTGCACCTTCAACTCTTGTAATGCTACTACGCCTTTGCTTGCGAGCTCAGACAGTGTAGCTACCTGTTAGTATTCAGCAATCGTTAGATTGGTGTGTTGCAGCTTGGCCACCACAGCCTCTTAGCACTCACCGACCGGCTCTGTGCGTATCCTTTCGGACTACAACTCTAACTTACTGCCTACCGCCTTTCTACGGACGGGACTTGCTTTCGGCTTATCACCGAGTCAAGTCTAACCCAGGCTTGCATAGATGGACAATATACAAGCAAGCTTGTATACAGCGGCAGTTTATAGGAAACCTGCCTTTTACTACATTGCTGTAGCTATCCTATTTTTACATACCCGAAGATATGTAAAACAAGCGGACTATGCTCCGCAATCATACTTTTTAAGTCTTTTAGATAACTTATGATTATTTCCTAATCTTTTTGCCTTAGCAGAGATACGCATTTTCTGCGATAATCTATACAAACTATAGATGTTGTTTTCTTTAGGATTTTCTTGAATAGCTCTAATATACCACTTAATCTCTTCGTTATACCTAAACCATTCACCCCTAACTCTGCTTTTTTCAAAAAGATCATGCAATCCTTTTTCAGTCTTATAACTACCTTCTAATACTGCTTGGATATGCAGTTTCTTAGGATTTGCAGTTTGCAACGCATCTTTACGATCTCCAGGATCAATTGATGTCCCAATTTTTACAAACTCATTATAAGACCTAATAAAGTATATCATAATTACCTTTTTTCACTGTGTTTATTACAACCACAGTTTTTGCTTATTATCGACTTTCGTCTAAAGCGTGTCTAAATTATCAAATAGCGTTGTAAGCGTCTTTGCTTACTTGTTTAATGTAACACAAGTTAAAGTCTGTGTCAACAACTTTTTTAGTATCTTAAAAACAATCTGTAGTTGGATTCGAACCAACACTGTGCTGTTACGTTGCGCTGTTCAGCACCGGTAGATACCGCCATGAGCGCAGAAGTGCTTATTAGTATTACACACCCCATTCATATAGGCTTAGGCCACACCGCCCTATACCAGTTAGGGCATACAGATTATCTTTTAAGTTGTGCTTGCCTTTTTTTGTATGTCTCATCATTACAATAAGGTTCAATACAGGCAATCACAGCCGTTTCTATCGTGTGGATCATCTTTGGTGTAAGCTGATCCAAGTTCCATATTAACACAGGCAAACTGGGTATGTCAACCTTTAATTTACATTCGTTAGTCAACACACCCGGTTTAACCTTGCGAGGTCCAACTACCTGATAATATTCTGGATACTCCAACATATCTTCAAATATGTATTTTGCAACACCATCCCTCCAGCCCATGGGCGTTTGAATTCTGGGTTGGACCTTTTCGTTTAATGGACCATACAAATCCACAGGATTGGCACGAAGCTTGCTCCCATGATTTCTATGAAACCGTTTGTGGATAGTAGCTGTTTGACTATCACTCTTTCCAAAGTAAAAATTCACTTCTGGATAGATGTAATACAAACCTCTGTGTTGACTTCCACCGGATTCAATTTCAGAAATTGTAGTAGTATACGGCAGCACACGTTGTGCTGACAATTGCTCTACTATTTGATTTATCTGGTCTACTTTGTTCATACACTTACAATAGCATATGTGGTCAACTGTGTCAACCATTAAAATTGGTGCTGCCACGACGATTTGAACGCCGGACCTGATGATTACTAATCAACTGCTCTACCAACTGAGCTATGGCAGCAAAGAAGCTGGGGTCAAAGAGTTTATAACTACACACCCAGCCCGCCTTACGACTTGCACACTGCTATATCTGTACAGATTGGTACAGTCCAACAGCCTCATATTTTACAACCCAGGTGCTAAAGCTGGGTTAAACTGATACGTTGATACCAGTATTACTTTAAGTCATTTACTAATGCTTGTGTGTTAGCAAGTTCTGGATCACTTACAAGACCATATTCTGCCAAAGGCCCGTTAATTCCTGCAATTTCATCACTTACAAAAAATTTCACAAAATCAAGTAAACCTGGAATAGTACCAATATGAGCATTTTTAACATAAAAGAACAGTGGACGACTTACTGGATATTCTCCAGTTGATATAGATTCTGATGAAGGAAACACTCCATCCATTGTTGCAACACGCAGTTTGTCTGTGTTATTTTCATAGAATGCTAATCCAAAAACACCAATTCCACTAGGATTACTTCCTATTCTAGCAAGCGTTTCTGTGTAATCTCCATCAATATCTACAGCACGGCCATCTTGTCTTACTTTTATACAAGTGTTTTCTGCTTCTTTAGTTTCAGGGGCTCCATTGACATCTTCGCAACCTTTTAAAAGAACTTTTTCTTCAAAAACTTCACGTGTTCCGTGCTTTGTGCCTGGAATAAACATGGTAATTTCCTGTTTAGGAAAATTAGGATTTACTTGATCCCATGTAGTAAAATTAAAATCAGCATTTAACGCAAGATAGATATCTTTAGGCGTGAATTGAAACTCTGGCCCGCCAATTTGGCTTGCAAACACGATACCATCATATCCAATACGCACTTCAGTAATATCTTTCACGCCATTTGATGCGCAATTTTCTCGTTCTTTGTCTTTCATTTGACGACTTGCATTTGCAATATCTATGGTATTTTCACCAATTCCCTCACAGAAACGTTTAAGACCTGATGAGCTGCCACCAGATTCAACTACTGGAGTCTGAAAATCGAAATTTTCACCAAATGCTTCGGCTACAATACTAGCATATGGAAGAACCGTTGATGATCCTGCAATTTGTACGTTATCACGAGCCAATACGGCTGTGGAAATTAGTGTGCATAGTGCAGTTGTAAGAAATAGTTTCATGTTTTATCCTTTTGGTTAATGGAAGCTTTTTTTGCTTCTCATGTACTATAACATACCAATGTAACAGTAATGTGTAACTTTTTAAAAAACTTTAATACCAGTGTTTGATAATGCCAGCAAGAACAAAGACGTCCATTTACTTTCGTAAATATACACTCTGTACTTGCTGTGCATTTTGTTAAAAGGACCATGCCTTATTTTGAATTGTTTTATTGCCTGTTGCAAGTGTCTGATATGGGAATGGTCAATTTCAATTGTCATAGAAATCTTCCCGGTCCCAGGTATCTTCTTCATCTTCATCATCATACCATTGATAATAACTTTCGTTTGGCATTAAAACACGCAAGTCTGGAACTGCAATTTGCGCAAGCAATAAAAGTTTTTCACTATAAAGTTCAGTTATAAACCATGTAGTCGAACATCCTCCACCTTCAGCCTGTATGCGTCCGTGTTCTCTGTTCGACAAAAAATCTCTGAGTTTCTTACCATAACTGGTTATCACTCTAAAGGTTTTTTTTTGACCGCTTAACCTAGCTTCATCTTCTTTAGTGAGGTTGGTGATGTTTGCACAATTATCTGAATCAATTGTAATCAAACATCGCTTAACTTTTATACTTCCTTTTGTGTGACTGTTATCTGGAGTTTCTTTGGTACTCCAAGGCAGTTCACACGTTACATGATCCACATAATAACTTTCACCTTTTGCTTTGACCACCCACATTGGTATGGTTGGGTCAGCTAGGTGACCTTTATTAAAGTGGAATACTGCATCCTTGCAAGCAATTTCAATCTAAGACATCATTTTCTCCTTTTAGCATCTCTTTGATTCGTTCCGTAACAGCATCGTGTCGCTCACGTGCTGTGGTCATTAAGTATATTTGTTGTTCTCTGGTTAAAGGAGCCCGTGCATTGGCAGGCCACTTAACTGATTGGTCAATCTCGTCCTTGTTCATTTGCATGGTGGTTCTCCTTTGTTAAATTGACACCCTAACTGCGATCTTATTGGTTATTGCAGGGTTTCAGGTCTGGTGTCACTACTACAAACCCTTGTTCGTTTATTGGTGCGCCCTACAGGTATCGAACCTGCCTACGGTGGGTTAGAATCCACTGACAATCCTTCTTGTCCAAAGGCGCAAAATTGATGCGTTTGATCTAGCCCTCTACCTTCGCATGGTAGCACCAGTCGGTTTAGCATCAATTAAAAAATTGGCAGGCCGTTAGCCGATACACAGTGGAAAGTGTATATCCGACCCCCACAATGGTTGCTGATCACAAAGATCCAATCCTCAATGTCAGCGGTTAATTGTGGGATTTTGTTTCATATTCAAAAGGCCATCACGGACTAACAACGGTTCCCTTTTGTAATAGTAAGTTGGCAGTCTAACATGCATTCTTTTAATCTGTCCGCCCGACAAATCGTCTACGACAGATGCCAACTAGACGACCCAGGTATATCGAAGTAACAAGACAACGACAGTGACACTGGGTCATAATCTGGAGCGGGTGAAGAGATTCGAACTCTCGACCTGATGATTGGCAACCAGCTGCTCTACCCCTGAGCTACACCCGCATTAAATTTGCTGGATCTCACGTCTCGATCCGAATGTCGTCTAGAATTGCGACAAGCTAAGTCTGGCTACAAAAACACACAAACCGCTTGTATCTAGATCGAACAGTCTATCTCTCGGGGTAGCTGCTTCTACCCCTCCCCTGCCAGTAAGTTGCAGCTACCAACAGGAGTAGCTTGGTATCAATTGAGGAATTGAACCTCACCGCAGCTGATGATATGACGCCTGTGATATCTATTGCTGTTAGCAAACCTGCATTGACATATTTGGTAACTAGCCGCTGCCTAGTCTGTTATTACTTGACCTTTACAGTCTGGCCATAACAGGCGCTACGCGGAACACTTCTGATCTTTAAAGAGCGGGGTGCCTCAAACACACTCTGTCTTGGTGAGGTGCATCAGCGGCGTACCTGTAATGCACCTCGTGCTGCGATTTTAATCTACAGCAATTAATGGTGGAGAATATCGGATTTGAACCGATGACCGTCGCCTTGCAAAGACGCTGCTCTCCCGCTGAGCTAATCCCCCATTATTGTATTAAAGCCACTTGGGTTTTTTGGGCTTTTTAATTTTCTTAAACGGCGCTGCGACAGTATTTCCTACATCTTTAGCACCGTTGGTTACTGTGCTAGCAGCTTTAGTAGTTTCTTTAACTACCGGTTTTGCGGTATCAACTACTGCTTTTTGAGCAGGTTTTGTATCAACGCTAACACTTGTATCAACGTCAACTCCAACTAAAAGAGCAACTTCACCGCTTACACCAACTGTAGCAACTCCATTATCCATGGTTGCCCCACCGCCAACAGTGCCGCCTACTTGAGCACCGGCGCTAACGCCAGCAGTTGCACTTCCGCCATTGCCATTGCTGTCATAGGCGCTTGATGTATTTTCTACACCAACACTTACTCCAGCCACGGCGCCTGCTGAACCGCTTGCTCCGTCTTTTCCTACTTGTGCTTCTGCTCCTACATATGCTTTTGCTTCTGCCGTTGCTGTAGTTTCATTTTTTACAGTAACATCACCAACTTGTTGACTAACACTGGTACTGGCTTCTGCGCTAACACCAGCTTCTGCACCGGCTTGTACAAGGGCATTACCATCTTCAAAACCAGCCTGTGCTCCAGCTTCTGCGTGAACTTCAGCACTTGCACCAGCTTCAACAGTTGTATTGCCATATGTTGCACTAGTACCAGCTTCAGCACTTGCCCCAGCTTCTGCCGTTGCAGCAACACTTGTATCAGTTACTTGTGTACCAGCTTCAATATGAGCTTCTGCACCAGCATGGGCTTCTAGTTCTGCACCGTTAACGCCTGTTGTTTCATTCGTCATCATCATCATTCCTTGTTGATTGTTTGCCACCTACATAACCACCGATAATTCCTATCAGCCCTGTGATGCTCAT
>Ga0213868_10000687_pt1 | contig 32425 bp, 24 predicted proteins | sample PICome_9_FD_160087 | JGI IMG/M metagenome (GOLD analysis project Ga0213868, IMG submission 160087) | Coastal seawater microbial communities near Pivers Island, North Carolina, United States - PICO127 | ecosystem: Environmental > Aquatic > Marine > Coastal | place: USA: North Carolina... | reverse complement strand
AAGGCGTTGGCCGTTCACGCCGCGGGATTCAATAAAGCGGGCTACCGAGGCTGCGCGGCGCTCAGAGAGGGCCTGGTTGTAATCGGCACCGCCATCGGAATCGGTATGGCCGTCTACATTGATGAGGGTTTTGTCAAACTTCCGCAGGACAATGGCGACAGAGTTGAGAGTGCGGCCGAAATCAGAGCGAAGGCGGTCGTCAGCGACATCGAACGTGATGTCATGGGGCATGTTCAGGATGATGTTGTTGCCGTTGCGGGTAACGCTCACGCCGGTGCCCTCAAGCTCAGCGCGGATGGCGGCTTCCTGACGGTCCATGTAGTTTCCAATTCCACCACCGAGGCCGGCCCCGAGAGCCGCGCCAATGAGGGCGCCTTGCCCGGCATTACCGTCACCGGTGTTATTTCCAATGACCGCTCCTAGACCAGCACCGAGAGCAGCTCCGATTCCCGCGCCCGAAGCGGTCTTTGAAAGTTTCTGTTCACCTGTGTAGGGGTCGACGGTCTGGCAAGAAACGAGCGCTAGAGAGAGCAATGCGGCGCTAGCTAGCTGGGCTGAGATGCTGTTTAGATTGAACATTTCTTAGAAAGTATCCTGAGTTGTTTGCCGGGTCAACTGGCCACGAGGAGTATCGTTGGCCGTCTGGAATAAAGTAGATATCAATCCTTTATAACAATCACCTATCAATCAACCACTCACACAACTGCTCAGCTCAAGCCAGGCGCCCGCCACCGAGGGAGATTCAGCCTCGTAAGCGAAGCTATGACCAGCAGGTGGAGTTCCCACGAGAAAGTGGACATGGGCTCTCTCAGGCAGAAATTGGCGTGGGATGCCACTGTAAGGTTGGCTCATGGAATCCAAAGCGCTTGAGTGCTCGCATGATACGACGACTGCTTTGCATCATCTTTTCATGCCTGGCGTTGGCGGCACCCGCGGCAGACCGTCCCAATATCCTCTGGATCACGGTCGAAGACATGAGCGCCACGCTTGGCTGTTGGGGAGACGATTACGCGGACACGCCCCATGTTGATCGGTTGGCCGAGGAGGGCGTGCGCTACACGAACACATTTGCCACAGCTCCCGTGTGCTCGCCGTCTCGCTCCTGTCTTATCACCGGGCTCTACGCGCAGACCATGGGGACCCATCAGATGCGCAGTGACTTTGCCATTCCAGAGTCGATCAAGGCGTGGCCTTCCTTCCTTCGCGCGGCAGGCTACTACACCACGAACAATGTTAAGACGGATTACAACACGGGCTCCGAGGCCCGGCTTATCGAGGAAGCCTGGGACGAGAGCAGCGCTACAGCACACTGGCGCCATCGCCCGGACAAGGAGCAACCTTTCTTTGCCGTCTTCAACGACATGACGACCCATCAATCGCGCAGCATGACCTGGTCCTATGCAAAATTTCAGGGGGAAGTGCAGTCACGGCTGCCTGCAGAACGCATCCATGGCCCAGCGGCGGCGCCCGTTCCCCCGTACTATCCTGACACCCCCATCGTGCGGCAAACCATCGCCCGCCACTATGATTGTGTTTCGGTGATGGATGATAACACCGGAGCGATTCTTAAGCAGTTGAAAGACGACGGCTTGGCCGAGGATACGATTGTCTTCTATTATGCCGATCACGGGGCAGGCCTGCCTCGTCACAAGCGCGTGCTGCACGATTCCGGCATGCATGTGCCCTTGATTGTTCGTTTTCCGGAAAAATTCCGCCATCTGGCGTCGGCGGATCCTGGCAAAACAGTCGAGGACCTTGTTAGTTTTGTCGATTTTCCGCCCACTATCTTGAGTTTGTTAGGATTAGAGATTCCTGAATACATGCAGGGGCTACCCTTTCTTGGAGGAGCCAAGTCGGCTGAGCCACGAAAGATCGTTTACGGCGCCCGGGATCGGATCGATGAAGTGTTTGATTTCTCGCGATCGGTGCGAGACAGGAACTTCCTCTACATTAGAAATTACATGCCCCATTTCGGCTGGAACCAGCGGAGCGTGTATCCAGATCAAAGTGACATCCGGCATGAGTTCTATGGAGTGAAGCGGTCATCCATGACGGCTGCACAGCGTGCCTTTGCCGGACCGATCCGTCCCCGGGAAGAACTCTACGATGTACGCCTTGATCCTCATCAAATCACCAATCTTGCGGCCGATGTCAGTCATGCTGAAACGCTTGAAAACATGCGGGCGACGTTGATTGATCAAGCTATGGAACTTCGGGATCTGGGATATTTGCCAGAAAGCGATCAAGTAAACCTAACCCGCGACACGGCAATAAGTTATGATCTAGGGAAGGACCGAGCGAAGGTACCTCTAAAGAAACTGGTCGATCAGGTGGAGGCCAACTTCGCACCCGCGGCGAAGGAAGAAGGCGCGCTAGTAAAACTGTTATCTTCCGAGCAACCATTTCTAGTGATGCAGGCCGCGCGAGATCTGGAACTCCGAGGGAACCTCTCGTCCAAGGCTCGCCAGAGTGTCGAAGCAACCTTGAAAGCGTGGCGTGGCCGAAAGGACACTTCCTTGGCCCTGTTCATTCGGTTTTCTTGTGAGTCCATCCTCGGGATTAAGACGGAGTATTAGTGGCCTGGGCCTACTCTATTCGATAAGACCCTTTGTCAGAGCGCTTTCATCGATGAACCCGTCACAGACTTGCCGAGACGCCTCCGCCTTGCTGTCCCTCCATTTCTCAAACCCAGACGAGACAAAGCCCATCAACTGAGTCGAAGGAGCTTCCAGTGAGGTGTTGTAAGATACGTAATGGCCCACTTCATCAAAGTCGTTTAGGCGCTTGAAGACCTCCGACCATTCAGGCTCGGTGTTAGACGCGACTTCATCAAGAATCTTCTGAAACCTTTCCACAGTTACGGACTCTTCCAAATACCGAAAGTCATCTAGTGTCAGTCCCGAGACATGAGTATCACTCGTCACTTGGGCAGACCCTCCAAACACGATCTCACAGGTTAGGAATTTGACCGCCTCTTCCTTCGTCGTTGGATGCTTAAACGCTGGCGGATTGTTCACCGCTCGCTCCGGACTGTCCGTGTTCCCTTTGTTGTACTCTCGGCAAACCTCACTCCAGTGATGGGCCACACTCAACATCTCCTCGATCTCGTCACTGGATAGATCAAGTCCCTCAGGCTCACGCAGGTTCACTGTGAGATGGTTAAGGCTTGAGTGGATGATCCCTTGGCTTCGAAGCCGAATTCGACAGTTCTTCACCTCATCGGATTCCAAGACCTCCTTAATCGCCTTGTCCCTCTCTTCTAGCGTGACGTCCTTTTTGATGAACTCGACGTCGCTGTAGAGCGAATTGTAGGCAATCCTAAGTTTCACTCCCTCGGCGCTATCGCGGTGGGGGCAGTATTTGGGTGGGTTGTTCCAGGCTAGTTTGCTCATGCGCAGGTATCTTAGGAGTTGAGATAATCGATGGGACCCTGGAGGCTAGGCTCACCCAGACATTGGTCAAGGTGTCGATTGAACTTGTCGCCTCATTGTCATAGACGAGGTGGATTGAACGGAGTTTCGGGGACTTTGCCTCTCGCCTTCTTCTCTAGGGGCCGTTTCAGCGAAGCCATGACTTTTTTGAGATACGGCGTTGGCGTAACTGCTAGGTTTTGAAACTCGTTCGGGTCTACATGATGGTCGTAGAGTTCGGTTCCTGCGCGGCCTTCATCCCACTCTGTGTAGCGCCATCGATCTGTGCGAATGCTTCTGCCCATGACGGGTGTCTTCAAGCGGTCGTCCGCCGGTCGCAAGATCTGGGTGACGGCTTGGCCATCCCAGGGGGTGAGCGGATCATTCAGTAGTGGTCCTAAACTCCTCCCTTCAAGCCCACTTTGAGAAGGTTTGCCTGTCACCTCCATTACTGTTGGATAGATGTCCACAAACTCGACAATCCGATCACACGACTGCCCGTTTCCCCATTTTCCAGGAGCACGGATAATGAGAGGGGCCTTGGCGCACTCTTCAAATAAAGTGCGCTTCTGCCAAGTGCCGGCGTGTTCGCCTAAATGATAACCATGATCACTCCAGAAGACCACCAAGGTTGTTTCTGCTAGTCCTAGCGAATCCAAGGCATCGAGAAGACGTCCCACTTGTGCATCAATGAAAGAAACACACGCGTAGTAAGCCTGCACAGCCTTACGACAAGTCATCTCATCTAATCCGTAGTTTGGGATGGGACAATTGTGAGCAAAGGCAGGCACCGGAATATCCGCACGATCATTCTCGGGCGCGTAGGGCAACCGGATTTCTTCGAGAGGATACATGTCGAAATACTTCTTTGGCGCGACAAAGGGCGTGTGAGGACGAAAGAATCCGGCGGCGATGAAGAACCGCTCTCTTCGTTTCTCTTTCATCATTCGGATCGCTTGTGTAGCGATCATCCCATCGGTCTGGTCCTCATCCTCACCGTCTGCGGCTAACCAACTGAGCGCGGCGCTGATCTTGCGATGAGGCTCGGCATTGAAGATGAGCGCCTCATCAAGTATATCGCGCCCTTTGGGATTGATCGTCTTCTCCCACGATGGAGGATCGTCAAATCCGGCGGTGCCGATGCTTGCGGGAACGTTGTAGTGATAGATCTTGCCAACACGTGCCGTGAAATAGCCCTTTTGAAGAAATGCCTGAGAAAGGGTCACGACATCGGGCAAGGCTTCGCGGAAATGTTGATCCAAGTCGTAGACCTGGATGGTATCCGGGCGCCGACCGGTCATGACGGAGGCCCGAGTCGGATTGCACAACGGGAGCTGATTGTAGGCTCGGGAGAATCGCACCCCCGTCGCTGCCAGTCGGTCGATGTTTGGCGTCTTCGCTAAAACGTCGCCGTAACATCCCAATGTCGCCGCCAAGTCATCGACAGCAATGAAGAGGACATTTGCCGACGTGCTCTGTATCGAGGCTGAGACTAGGAAGATTGCAAGAGAGCCGAGACGCGTGAAATAATTCATCCCGTCATTCTAGTTCGATTTGTTCGCCTTCTTCGAGCGTTGGTTTCTGGAAGAACGCTGCGGCTTTCCACGACCTTCAACGGCCTTTCGAGTCTGCTTCACGCGCCCCGCTTTCTTGGATGGGCTCCGCTTCTTCTTCTGACCGTTAGGACGCTCTTTCTGCTCAACTGGCTTTCGTTTCCCCTTTCGCCGATGGCGTTTGTCCTTGGACTTCTCGCCTTTCGGCCCGCCAAGCTTGAAGTCCACCTGCTTCTTGAACGTGTCTACCTTGGCCACTTGGACTTCGATGTACTCCCCTAACTTAATCACTCGCCCATAGCGCCGTCCTCTAATCTGCATGCGTGCGTCATCAAACTCGTAAAAGTCGTCATCAAGCAAGGACATGGGGACGAGCCCGCGCATCCCAAGATCACCCACATCGATGAACACGCCGAAGTTCCGTAGGTCCGTGACCATGGCCTTGTAGGTGTGCAATTCACCAGACTTGATCTGATGCTCAAGAAAGGCATAAAGCTTCACACTCTTGCTATCGCGCTCAGCATCGGCGGAATTCCTCTCAGTCGATGATAGGTGATCCGCAATGCGAGCAAGGCTCCGAGACTTAGACTTCAGTTTCTCGAAGAGACTACGATGAACCACGAGGTCCGCATAACGTCGTATGGGAGAGGTAAAGTGGGCATACTTGGCCTTGGCCAAGCCGTAGTGTCCTAACGGTTCCACAGCATAGCGCGCTCTCATGAGCGACTTGAGAAAGCCGATCTTCAGTGCTGGGCCTATCGATAGCGTGCCCAGTTTCTTTAGAAGCTTCTCTACCTCGGCCGGCTTCTCCAGATTTCCGCAAGGCACATTGTGGCTTAGCACATCCTGGCGGTAGTCTTCCAAGCGATCTGGATCTGGCCGCTCATGGACTCGATGAATGGTCGGACGCTTGAGCTTGATCAAGCGTGCAGCCACAGCTTCGTTTGCCAAGAGCATGAACTCTTCGATGAGTTGGTGGGACTCATCGTTCTCAACTTTCTCGATCTTCAGAACCGCACCATGATCATCAAGGCGAATCTTGGTTTCTGGGAAATCCAGCTCGAGGGAACCCGCTTTAAATCGGCGTCTACGGATCTTCGCTGCGAGTCTTCCGGCATCTTTGAGCATGCACTCAATCGGAGTCTTCTGCTTGGTGCCTTTGAGGATCTTAAAGGCTTCCTCATAGCTGTAACGCTGCTGCGAATGAATCACGGCGGGATAACATTTGGATCGGATGACTTCGCCATTGTCCCCGATCAAGAATTCCACGCACTTGGTTAGGCGATCAACCTCAGGCTTGAGAGAGCAAAGCTCATTACTCAATGCTTCTGGCAACATCGGGATGACACGATCCACTAGGTAAGTCGAATTCCCTCGCTTCTCGGCTTCGATATCAAGCGCAGATCCAGGTTTCACATAATGCGAGACGTCTGCGATGTGCACCCACAACTTCCACCGATTCGACTCGGTCCGCTTCAGATAGAAGGCATCATCAAAGTCTCTGGCATCCGCAGGATCAATGGTGATCACGGAATGAGCCCGGCAGTCGGTCCGTCCAGCGCAGTCTGACTCGGTCACCTTCTTGCCAAACTGCTTGACCTCTTTGAGGACTTTGGCAGGAAACTTGAGCGGCAAGTCATACTGACGGAGCACTGCTAACATATCGACCCCTTCCGCCGTGGGTGCCCCTAGCACTTCAATGATCTCCCCTTCCGGATTCGTATGTCGCGAGACCCATTCCCCTAACTGCACCACCACTTTGTCCCCTACACGCGCCGGGCGCCCCACGTCTTTAGGCTCGGGTACGTAGATGTCTTCAGGCATCCGAGGATCATCCGGAATGACATAAAGGAACTTCTTGCTCCGCTTCAACGTGCCTACGATCTGACTGCGGCGCCGTTCTAGCACCCGCACGACCACACCGGATCTAGACTCCTCCGGGTGTGCTTTCTTGCCACGCGGGACGACATCGCGGCGAACCAAGACATGATCTTCGTGGAGAGCTGTTCCCGTCGCACTCGACGCGATGGAGATCTCGGCTAATCCAGGTTCATCGGGGGTAAGGAACCCGCGTCCGTGCCGAGTGATCTGGATTCGACCAGGGATGAGATCGGCTTCTCTCGGAATAATGTAGCGGTTCCCCTTAACCCGAGCGATCTGCCCAGATTTCTCTAGCGCTTTCAGAACCTTCTGTAAGGCTTGTTGTTGATTGCGCGGTTCCTTCAACGCCAGAAGCAGTTCCGGCACATTCGCGGGCACATAGTCTTTACGCCCTAACAATTTCAATAGTCTTTCTTCCATATAGGTAAAGTGGTTCCCTAAGCCGGTCCGCCGTATGTGTTCATCAAACGATAACCACAGGGATGCTGTAAGGTGGACACGAGAATGACCACAAGAATCAGCGGGGCTTTCGGACGAACATCGCGCACTAGCGCGGGAGGGTTGGTTGCTTCCCTAGTGTCGGGTAAGCTTAAGCAAATAACCTCGTTCTGAGATAAAGCAAGTCGATTAGTTAGCCGCGCGAGCTGACGCTGCCCGACGACGAGGACGTTTCTTCGATGGAGGCCTACGAAACGTCCGTTTCTTAGCTGCCTTCTTTGCTCCTGGATTTGCAGTCTTCTTCTTGGCTGAAGGTCCTCCCCCTTGGTCACCACGACCGCCACGTCGCCGATTGCGATTTGGTTTCGACTTTTTGCTAGGTGCATTCGACCGACTACCTTTACGAGGCTCTTGAGAACGTGCTTCCAAGCCTGGAATGGTCTCGCGGGGCAGTTCCCATCCAGTCAGTTTCTGAATGGCTGTTAGAAGTTCCCACTCCTCGAGACTGACAAAGGAAGCCGCCATGCCAGTTGCGCCAGCTCGCCCTGTTCGACCGATACGATGAATGTAGTCCTCGGCCACCATCGGAAGATCGAGATTGATCACGTGACTGATATCCTTGATATCAAGCCCCCGAGCAGCAACGTCAGTCGCGACGAGGATGCTCACCTGACCAGATTTCATTTTAGCAATGGTCTTCTTGCGTGCACCCTGACGCATGTCGCCATGCAAGGGCGCTGCTTTGTAGCCACTCCGTATGAGTTTGGTCGCAAGACGATCGGCGCGACGCTTGGTCCGCGTAAAGACGACAGCCTGTCTCAACGTCTCGTCCTTTAGGTGATGCTCCAAGAGTGCGTGCTTGTGGGCAGCGTCATCGGCCAAATAGACGTGCTGAGCGATGTCGTCATGACGTCGTGAATTCACGGCTAACTGGATCCGCTCCGGCTTGTTTAACATTTCCTGAGCCATGTTCAGCACCTGGCCTTCCAGCGTGGCTGAGAAGAGCAACGTCTGGCGCTTCTTGGGCATCGGCGCAGAGATCTTCCTGACCGCAGGTACGAAACCCATGTCTAACATCCGGTCAGCCTCATCTAGGATGAAAACCTCGAGCCGAGAGAAATCGACCAGGCCTTGCTCCATGTGATCCATCAGTCGGCCAGGCGTGGCTACGAGCAAGTCGAGTGGTCGTTTGAGAAGCTTGATCTGAGGCGCATACCCCACCCCACCAACGATGTTTCCCGCCGTGAACTGACAGGATCTACCAAATTTCTGGATGTCGGCATCGACTTGGGCGGCGAGTTCACGTGTGGGTGTGAGAACGAGGACACGCGGCCCACGGCCTTTCTTGGCAGGCGGCTGCATAAGCCGATGCAGGGTTGGAAGCACAAACGCAGCGGTTTTTCCTGTGCCCGTCTGAGCAGACGCCATGAGATCGACGCCTGAGAGGACTAACGGAATGGCTTTCTCCTGAATAGGCGTTGGCGTGGAGAAACCGGCCGCGTCGACGGCGCGGAGAATGAGTGGGTCTAGCTGAAATTCGTTGAAATGCACGAGCAAAGGTTAGGGTCGGTAAGACCCTTCGGGTTGAGGACTAACATGAGGGGCACTGTAGATGAAACGAAGTGACCGTGAGTGCGTCTTCAACCAAGTGCTACGTTAGGCTAGAAACGCTCGTCCTCCACAAAGGAGGAAGAGGGAGACTCGCCGGGTAAGGACCGAACGCAAGAGATTTCTTTCATAGTGCCATAACGGGTTCATTCTGCAGTTGATGACGAACAACTTTCCTTGGCTTCTCCGGGTTCCCGCGATCTTCGAACCGGTGCGCAAAGACCTATTTCGCAAGCTTGAAGCCGTCGGCGAGACTCGTTTGGGACAGGATTACTACCTTGTCAGGTCTGTTTCAGAAGACACGCTGCATGACTCAGATTGGTCGAAGTTTCTGAGTTGGAACCTGCCAATGGAACACACCTGGCCTTGCAACGCTCGCAAGATGGAGGGCTTTATTGAAAAGGCGGCGCAGACCCTCAAGAAGAAGTTTGCCCATCGCAAGCCCCAGGGAGTCTTTGCCGGTCCCCTCAATCCGGGATCGCCTGACAAGTATTACAAAGGGCTGGCTTCCAATCTACGAGGCCGCGTGCAGCAGCTCTTTCCGGATCTCGCTGTTAGTAGCGTAGAGGAACAGGATCCAGAGAAAGAGACCCTGTTCTGCCTCGTCGGCAAGGAAGGCCTCTTCTGTGGCATGCAATCCCCCCAGCAATGCCAGGGCTTCTATCCTGGCGGGAGTCTGTATATCGATCGCGATGCCCCGGATTCGATTAGCCGAGCCGGTGCCAAGATCGCCGAAGCCTTGCACTATCTGAAGCTTTATAGGCCGCCCTTAGCAGAAGGCAGCCATTGGATCGAACTCGGCGCGTCTCCTGGCGGCATGACCTTGGAGCTTTTAAACCGGAAACAGCAGGTCACCGCGATTGATCGCGCCCCAATGGACAAGCGATTGAAGGGTGCACCGGGCCTCCATGCAGTGCTTGCAGATGTCGCAGCGTATCAACCGAAGGAGAACACTTCCTACGATGCCATGCTGTCAGACCTGAATGTGCCTCCCACCGAATCGATCGGCCATGTAAACCGCCTAGCTGCCTTTCTGAAACCCCATGGACTCGTGATCTTCACTCTAAAAGTCCCACGAGTAGAGAATCTAGAGGCTCCTTGCGCCGTGTTTGACGAAATCGTTCACTCAGCAAGAGGAGCACAGCTGCAGTTGCTTGCCGAAACACATCTTACGGGCAATCGTCACGAGTTCACACTCTTCTTCGAGAAGCGCCGATTCTAGTAATCTCAGATTCGAATTGAACGAAAGCTCATCACGATTGATGAGCTTTCGACAATTCCCTCACCGCCCAGAGACAGCTCACCTTGGATGGTGAATTGGCACTCGCCAATAGTCTAAAAGGCCGTTCTGCTGAATGCCAGGTCATCCTAAAGCTCGTCGACGCAGAGCAGCGGATCACCTTTCACTAAACTAGCAATGACCTATCAGTGGCCTCGAAACCTCGTAAGGTTGGCTGCCACCCCGCCTATCGACAATCAACAGTAAGTTGGTGCTCCAGGCCATGTGGCACGATGCCCAAGGTATCGACACCCTTATCAATGAGTGGCCCATCAACGTATTCGATCGTTTTGATGTGAATACCCACCTCACTGTGGTTCTACCGCATCCCGACGAGGCCCTGCCAACGAAGTTGCTGAAGCAAGTGAGTCTCGCCGAGAGCGTTCAAGTCGATCCCGTTCGAAGATCTACCCTATCAAACCAATTTGTATCGAGCTTCTAGTGGACCAGATACCGACGCCTCCTCTAAGCTACGGCCTTTGGATTGGGAGCTTCCTCGTCTTGGCGTTAGTTTCCGCTAACACGGTCGTCCGTGAGCAGAGCCAACAAACCCTTACTATTCTGCTAACAACTTCAATTCCATCTGCCGCGCTGATGAAAAAGAAGGCATGAGCTTTGCAAAGTATCGCTCTGGTCTTCGCCTTGGTGATCGGCAGCAGCGCCATTGCTTTTGTCTTGTTGAGGCCCGGCCTGACTCCATGGATCCATCTGGCCACCGTCATGTTCGAACTTCTCTTCTACTTACTGATTGTGTATTGGCTAGGAATGATCATCGGCGCAAGAAGCTCGAATTGGCGACGCGCTGTAATCATCGTATTCCTTACGCTGACCACCATCATCGTCATGCCTTTCCTTGGCCTCTACCTTACTGTCTTCGTTGGCTTTGCCATACTGTCACCTACGGGTTTCATTGTTACCAATGAACCCAAGACCGGAGTGTTCCTGTTCAATTACCTCACGCTAATCATTCACTTTGCCCTGATGGCACTGATCCTTAGCGGCTTACGGCTCGTTACGTTCCGGTTTGCCAGCAACTGGCTTAGTCAGGCATCAGGCTCTCCTTGGGTCAATGCAGAACTGGCTCCTAAACAGAACCCATCGGAAGATCTCTACTAGCTGATTGGGGTTCTCAATTGCACTCAGAGCGACGTTGGCTATAGCACAGGTATGCCCTTCGAATGTCCCAACTGCGGCATGACAATTCCGCAGCGGGACACCCGTCAGTGTCCTAAGTGCGAGACGTCCTTGCGCAAAACCTACGTCCGTGACCTCTATGAAATCGATGTCGCCCATGGTGGCGAAACCTGGGAGCTGGCAGAGCGGCGCATATCGGATGCCTGCAGCCACGCACTCTATGGCCAGCATCGCGGACTGAAAGTCATCCATGGCTACGGTTCTGGACGTGGACACACTTCCCACATCCGGACGCAGGCCATTCCCTTACTAAACCGTCTCGCCCGTGAGACCGGTGGTAAGTTAGTTCCGGATCAGAGAAACCCCGGGGCCCACATTCTCTACTTCAATTGAGGGCTTGCGTTTTAGGTCGCCTTACGTCTTACCATGAAACCATGAAACGACTCGCAGGATTCTTTCTCTTGCCACTTTCGCTGACACTATCCATGGCTGAAACGCTCCCCTTCTACATTGGCACCTACACCAAAGGTGAGAGCAAAGGCATCTACCGATCTAGCATTAATCTTGAAACGGGTGAATGCACGCCTCCCGTGCTCGCGGTCAAGACTGAGAACTCTTCGTTCCTCGCTGTTCATCCTACCGAGAAATTGCTCTATGCTGTAAACGAGACTGGCAAATTCAAGCGCCAGTCTTCAGGTTCTGTCAGTGCATTCCAGATCAAGGACAATGGCAATTTGAAGCACCTCAATTCGCAGCCCACTCAAGGAGCGCATCCCTGTCATCTCGCCGTGGATGCTACTGGAAAGCATGTCGTCGTGGCAAACTACAGTGGAGGCAGTGTAGTCAGCATTCCCATTGAAAGGAATGGTAAGCTGGGTAAAGCAAACACGTTTGTCCAGCATCAGGGTGCTAGTGTCAATCGATCGCGCCAGGAAGTACCGCACGCCCACTCGATCAACTTATCTCCACAGAACAACCAAGCGTTCGTTGCCGATCTTGGCTTGGATAAGGTGTTGGTCTATAATTTCGATCCTCAATCTGGAGAGTTAAGTGATGCCGCAATGGCCTATGGTGTTGTCGATCCTGGATCGGGACCTCGCCATCTCGCAAGCCACGGTGCTCGCGTTTATGTGATCAATGAGATGGCCAACACTATCTCTGTGTTTCACCACGACAGTGATACCGGCAATCTGTCACCCGTTCAGACCATTTCAACGCTACCTCCGAGCTATGAAGGACGGTCCTACACTGCCGAGATCGTGATCTCAGCTGATGGGCGCTTCGTTTACGGATCGAACCGCGGCCACGACAGCATTGCCATCTTTAAGGTCACCGGAACAAAGGGCCAGCTTGAGTTGCTCGAGATTGAACCTACACAAGGCAGCTCTCCCCGAAACTTCGTGATCGATCCCACGGGCCGATTCCTACTTGCAGAGAATCAGAATTCGAACGCAATCAACATCTTTAGGATAGACCAAACGACAGGTGAGCTGGACCCAACGTCACATGTAGTGAAGGTGCCCAGTCCCGTGTGTGTTCGTTTCCTTCCCTAGCACTCATTACGCTGTCATTACAAAGTCAACACTTGCCATTGAATCCCAGAAAGGGCTCGTTTACTTAGTGGTATGAAGTTCCCTGGCATCGAGCGAGACGAAGACGGCACGATTGTAATCGAGATTAGCCAGACCATGCGTCTGGTCGTCTTGTCCGCCGCCGCTCTGCTGGTGGTGATTGCCATCTGGTGGGTCGCTATCAGGAATGCCTCTGAGCCCGAGGGAGAGAAGATCTCTCGAATCCCTGGAAATATCCCCCTGGCCGAGGACTTCAAGGACGACGAGCTCAATCTGACGGAACCTGAGCGCGTGATGGGCGTGGATGGCCCTCAATCTACCCTTAATATCGAACGTCTTGGTAGAGCAGACCGCGAAGAACTAGAGAAGATCTTCGACGGTATTCTTAGCGATGGCCTTCCCCGGCTACAGAGTGAGGAAGTTCAGCTCTATGATAGTCTCGTCGAGCGTAGCGCGGAGATCGCTCCGGTGCGTTCACTGCAATTCTATGACATGTTCGAAGCGCCCCGCCAGCGCCTCTACTCGATCTCTCAACTCTATAAGAAGTGGATCAAGATTGATGCCGTCAAAGCAGTAGAAGTCGCCGGAAAGGTCGTTGAAGAGCCTCTTCTCTATCACGTTCTCAAGCGAGATCTGCCATTGCTCGCCGAGACGAAACCGGAAGAAGCCCTGGCAGCTGCACAAGCGACCCGTGGACGCTACTTTACCGTTGTCGACGTCGACTATATCCGGCCGGTCATGCGAGTTTGGGGGAAACAAACGTTTAGCGCGGCCGAGAGAGCTGCCGTGAACTTAACTCGTGACAATGGAAGGCAAGAAGCATTCCAGGGCCTGGCCATGGCCAAGCTGGACACCAGCACGAACTGGTCCATCGCCTACAAGTGGGCCTCAGGCTTGGGTAATAGTCAGGACAGCTTATGGGCTCAGATGGTATTAGCGGAACTAGGCATTCATAAAGGCCTGAAAGTGGGAAGAACGCTAGAGAACTTTCCTAATCAGACTCTCAAGCAACATCTTCTGCGAATGCAGGAAGCCCATCGATTGGCAAACGACTATCCTGAATCAGAGCGCGCCGACCAAACCCTCTACCTCTACCGCTCGGTCGAGCCCTATGAGTATCACGGGCGTTTCTGCGTGGTGAACACTTTTCCAAACCTTAAGGATCGGGAGGACGCGGCTTATCGACTGCGCTCTCGCTGGCGAGACCTAAAAGAGATCACCTACGTCAGCGACGGCTATTTGTTAACGAGGGGCGTGCCCACGAACGTTACTCAGGCGCCATTGATCAATCGTATTGAGCGCGGCGAGATTGCTCTCAAGAAGGGTGATCTCAAACAAGCCGAAAGCGACTTCGTCACCTACCTGCACTACAATCCATGGTTCCCGGAGATTGAGGACCCGCTTACACGATTGAGCCAAGCGAACGGCACGTGGCTAGGACCGGGAGCTTCCAAACTGGATGAGGTGGTTCTCCCTGCGACCACATTTCCCCATGACGCCTTCTTTGTCGATACGGCAAAGCAATTCGAGAAGCTCTTCGAGAAAACGGCGGGGCAACCGATGAAGATTTACGCTTTCCAGGGAATCTCAGGAAATGCCTTCCGCGAAGTGAGAATGTACGGCAGCTTTGGCGAAGTTTCGGCCCGCGAAGCACTCGACAGTATCATGGATTCTAACGGGCTCGCGTATCACTACAAAGACTACGGGCTTCTCACGTTTTACCTACGAGACGAGGACGTCGCTCCGCTCATGGGTCGCCCGATCGAACTACTGCCCTACCCAGTTTACTAACGACGCTGACGCTAAGATATCACTGCTTGCGATACCACCTCTTGTTGTCATCCTGCAACCAGATTCCAGGTTTAGACAATTTGCGGATTCTTGCTGCCCGCTTGCGACCGACGACGGTTGCCGACTCGCCCGTGCGTTTGGCAATCATCGTATAGACCTTCTTCCTATCGGCATTCTCTGCAGTTAGCAACGACTGCTCTTTGCTCGCAAGCTTGGTCCTCGCCGTGAGATAGCCCAGATTATTCTCGCCGACCTTGCCAGTAGCGCGAAGGCCGTCCATGGCCGGAAGACGCGCCGACATGCGTGCTTTCAAGTCATCCGCTAGAGCTCCCGAGACAAACGTGAACAGCGCTAGGACAGCTAGTAATAAAGAACGTCGATGGATCATGGTATTCATGGATTCGTGTTAGAAGGAGTTTCATCAGCCGCGACCGTCGTCGAGGCCTCATCAAGATCTTCAAAGAACTCATCAAGCTCGCGCTCGACACGCACGTTCACATTGATCTCAATTGGTTTGATCTCGTGTCGTGTTTCGATGACGTGATCCGTTTGGATCTTACAGGAAATCAGCCAGGGACCTTGCAAGGCAAGGAGTGCAGAAGTGGTAAAGATAGCGGCTCTCATCGTTTCAGGCTCAAGATCTATCAGGTTAACCACCCGGTTTCAACCTGGTGTTGAGTTGTTTGCGGAGACCGAAGTTTAGCAGTCGCCTCACCAGCTCAGACGGATCATCCACGTTGATATTCAAATGAATTGGGGCGGAAGCCTTCCCTTTGCCTTGAGTATTCGGGATAGGCACCTCCTCACGTGAACGCCCTTTCAGACGAATGCGAGCGACTGATTCCTTCGCATCGGGGTCAAAGAAGCCAATCTCCAATTCGTGTACGACGAGATCTTTCAAAGCTGATTCCACAATCTCCAATGCAGTGGGGTCTTGAGCAATCTCGGACAACTGAGCTCCCAAGGCTTCTTTGGCATTCAAATGGAGGAAAGCTGGAGAAGAAGCATCCAACGCGAGACTGCCCTGAGGTAATGACAGGACTCCATCACGGAAACGTAGGTGAACTTGGCCGCTTACACGCCCCCCCACCTTTCCTTTAAAACCAGGTATGAGATCAGCAAGTTTCGACAAATCAATCTTGTCAAAGGTCACGACGCTCTCAAAGTCTGGCTGACCGGGATGGGAAGACAAGGCCTTCATCGTGAGCCGACCGCCAATACCTTTCGCTTCGGCTTCTTTAATGAGCACCGCACCTCGGGGCCCCAGCTTATAAAGAAACTGACCGTCAGACAGTTCAAGATCCCCCATTCTCCAACGACCGAAGATTGCCCGTTGGTCGTCCACGGTGACAAACGGATCAAAGCTCTCGATAGCGAAGGTCCCAGCGATGCCTTGCCCAGCGAGCTTTCGCTCCGGATGACGGTAAACTCCGCGCGCTAATTTCAAACTAAGGCGGTGCTCGGGCTCGCCATCGTAGGGCACTTCGACTTCGCCAGCCCCATCGAGAAAGGCTGCCATAGGCATTTCCTTGAGAGCAGAGGCAAAGGCTCCTAACAAGGTATTCTCGGGGAGACTCAATTTCGAAATTGCGTAGTCAAATCGACGTCCACTTTCATCCAAAGAGCTCGTTAGTGCTCCTGTGAACTCCCGGCCCCGGCTCCTACCGGCTAGCCCCAAATCCAGCGCTTGCATCGAGAGGTTGTGGGTGCCGTCGACCGTGACTTGATCGAGAACGACCGCGCTCTCGTTCCTCCGCACCTCGGCACTGTCCAATTGACTAACCAAACGGATTTCGGTCGAATTCGTCTGCCAACTAGCCTCAGCTCGACCGTGGAGGGAAAAACCCAGTCCCTTCCAATAGGCTTGCCATGGCTTGTCGGCCACAGTTTCAGCCTGCAAATGCAGATTCCAGGACTCCTCATGGGGCGTTCCATTCAGGGTTATGGGCACCGGGCCATAGATCTCGCCTTGGCCATAGTAGATCTTGTAAGAGGCTTTGACAGATAAGTCGTCTGTCGATAATTCACCTGAAATGTCCTCGAGCGACACGCTGCCTGTTCTCAGCATGGGCAGCGAGAACACGATCTTACCGTCTCTGCCAGCATTTATCTTCAGCTTGAAAGGATCAATCAATCTTCCAAATAGATGGGTATCCAAGCCGCCAGCATCGTCTGATGGCACAGACTCCAAATCAGCTTCCCATTTCCCGGCATCCATCGAAACTGTCATGAACACAGGTGCGGCGAAGTGATCTTTTAGCGTAAGAATGTGAGGACGAATACCTGTGCGAACCGTCAGGTGTTCAGCACCGTCGATTTTCAATTGATGCCGACCATTCATGCGAAGCGTTTCCTCATCGTAGGTCACGACCAAGTCATTCAACTGACCGCGGCCTGACAGTGTTTTCACATCTCCAGCCACAGCCAGCGTGTCCACCTCAGCGCTCCAAGCATCATGCGTTACCTTGATTCCTGTGACCTCGGCTTCGAATTCCCATGGTGAGTCTCGATCGCTTCGGAATACTTTCAAGTCACTCTGACCAAGCTCTAGTTCACCAACCATTGACGCATCAATGTCAAAGAATGTTAGCCAAGAAGGCACATCACCATTGCTTGAGTGTACGGTGACTCTTCCTAACTTGTGCCCATCGCTGAGAGACGCCGATCCGCGAAGGCGATGACGGCGCTCGGCAAGGTCGAAGCTCCATCGGTGACCGGTGATCGATGTGACTCCATGCAAGGTTTGTTTAGCATCGCCTTTCTTCAAAACAATCGTAATTTCTTGAGCTAACAACTGGTCAAATGGGAGAGCTGATGGCTCTCCTTTCGATGGTTGTGGTGGCGCGCTGCCGATATCCTCAATCTTGTTTGGCTGCTCCGGAGGTTGATTGAGCGTATCTATGTCTAGTGTTAGCACTCCGCGAGTGACCACGATCTCAGAGAGACGTGAGCTCTGTATATCCGACCACGTGTACGTTGCCGTAAGTTCTGGGGACTCAAGCCTCCATCCGCGCCCGGCCACATCGATGTCTCTCAACACTGTTTCCGTCGGCCCAACCGAAGTCACCGTGAACTCCTTGGAAGCAAAGTTTCCCGAGTCGATGACTTTACGAATGGAAGACTCAGCCAGCGGTGACAGCTTGTAATAGGCGAGCGCAAGCAGTACTACGAGGAGAAACAAACTCGCGAAGAACAGGCGTTTTAGCCAGCACCAGCGAGAAGTTTGCGCGCTCACATGGCAAACATCTTCGGATACCAGTAAGAAATCAACTTCCCCTCGCCTCCACTGACCGTTTTCCAAGAGGCGACGGCGAGTTCAAGATCGACAACAGCACAGGTGACAAGGTTGCCCACGGGTTCACCCATGAGGAAGGATGCAAACAGTTCTGAGCCTGGATTGTGGCCCACCATCATGAGATGCTTCACCTCCTCGGGCGTTTGGCGGACGACCTCTAACAGTGCTGACATTGGTGCCTCATAAATACTGGGCTCGATCACGAGGTCCTCTTCAGGATAGTCGAGGGCACTCGCGAGCAACAATGCCGTCGTGTGCGCGCGAAGAGCCGAGCTACAAACGACCAAATTAGGGGAATCGCCGCGTTCTCGCATCTTGGTTCCCATCGCAGGAGCATCCCGTAAACCTCGCTCGTTCAGAGGACGGTCGTGATCTGCAACCGCAAAGTCTCCCCAATCAGACTTAGCATGACGAACAATCGTTAGGCGAAAAGGCATGACACTCAGGAACTGATTCGCAGTCTAGCATACGAACCATCGATAGAAACACTGACCTTTGTCGTGCCATCTCCGATCACCTCGGTCACCTCGGAAGCTGTGTTCGCTCGCCAGGATACAAGATTATCCGATGTCTCCACCTGAACGTTGAGCCCATCTTCGGTTCTCACATAGAACACCAGCTCCGGCCCGGTAGCAACTTGCGAAGCCGTGGGAAGATTGCCGCCTAGATCTAGCCCAAGCGCATAGTCTTCCAACAAGGTCACACCATCTCCATCAGGATCCGCCAGGGCATCGCCACCTCGGGCATCTAACCAAGCCTCGAAAGCAACGTTTGGTTCGACCGGAGCGGCACCAGTACCAGGAGTCCCCCCGACGACGCTACTGGCACTCCAGCTAGCTGCGTCCGATAGATCCACTCCCGCAGCCGTATCAACTAACGTGAGGGAGCTCCCCAAGCCATCTGCTTGATCCGGCCACGCACCGCCATCACTGAATGAAAACTCATGAATGATCTGCTGATCGACTCCTCGCAATCGAACAGACTCCCCGCTATTCCGAAGCTGGCCAGAATACTCTCCGGCAATGGCCACATTCGGATAGCGTAACTGAAATGCCTCGCTATTTGAGACGAGGACAAGATAGCCACCGGCCGGAATCGACTGCGTCTCCGTGAAGTCGAAGTCGACTCCCTTGGTGAGTCTCGCACCTTGCAAACTGATCTCCTGATTGCTAACATTGTGCAGTTCTAAAAATTCGAAGTCGTCACGATTGGTGAAACCTTCAGCCATCTCGGATTCATTTGGTTCCAACGGATGGTACATCAACTCGCTGATCCTCACATTGTCTCGATTAGCAGCAGCACTTGCGCCCGTGTTGATCACGGTAATCGAGTCCGTTTCGCGAGGAGAGAAGATGGATCCAGAAGATTCAATGGCATCCACCACTTCTAAGGTGATGACATTCTCACCAAGTTTAAGCGGGAGGGTCAGTTCCCAATGATCCTTGTCCGTCCATACCAATGGGTACTTGGTATCGCCTACATACACCGAATCGTCCTCGTAAGAACCCGAACCGGTTAATGTGATCGTGGATGTCGCTACCTCCGTGTTCTCCCCATCATTCGTCGTGATGGCAAATGATAGCGGATCGAAGTCATTGCGTAATTCTCGGTCCACCGTGCGGTTACGCGTCCCAATATAGTTCACGAAGCCACCAAGATTCTCGCTGGGAAGAAACTGAGAGTAATGAGTCGCCCAGGCCTCCATGTAATCCTCATTAACCACCGTTAGAAGAAGCTCCTTCATCTGCGCGAAGTAGCTCCGAAAGGCAACCTGATCCGCATCCATCATGTTTCTTAGGTCGCCATTGGCAACGATATTTCTATCGCTGGCACCTCGACTAAACGTGAAGTCCATGTCCCATGGAAAATACATGGCCTTCTTCCCAGGAGGGAAATAGATGATCATGTTGTGCTGAGACTGCGTTGAGTAGTTGTCACCGATGCCGAAGAGATTCTGAATCGCAAAGGAACGCAGCCACTGGTCCACATCCACGGTTGCCACTAGTCGCTCAAGGTAGTCATCATCATTGGATGAGCCGAAGAGGTCCACGAGATCCATGAGTTGAGTGTAGTCATCAGCAGCCCGGTTGTTCTCTAATAAATAATGCCAACGGTAGGCTTCTTTGTCTGGTCCTAGATTCCGATGATTGACCCCCCGGACTTGATCTGGGTTCGGTCTCTTTAATCCCTCAGAACCACCGACGGTCGATGTTGGGTAGTAGATCAATTCATATTCGAACATGCGTCCTTCAGATCCATTGTCGAATTGCGCATTGAGATACTCATCGTCGTAACGCGCCTTTAAAAGCATTGCAGAACCAGTGTGGGCTTCTTGTGGCGAGATGACATAGATGAGGTCATCCATCATGCCAGGAATGTTTCCCGCGCGGTTAATAGCATGTTTGACCAAGATTTCTTTCTGGCTGAATTGGTCGCCAGCACCCGATCGGTCCACGGCGATGGTGGCATGAATCCCATTGAAGAGTTGGTCGGCTGGCATCTTGAGTGAGAAGCCCGCTCTCACCGATTTGTTCCGGCCGCGTTGGCTCCCCTTCAACCGCACCCCCACATTGTAATACACGTCCGTCTCGCGATCAATGACCGTCCCCAAGATCCGATCATTGCTCATCACATTGGTTTCTTCGTGGAGGAATTCGGTGTCCTCGTCAGTCATGACGATGCGCAAATTGTGTCCCGGACCATCCCCGTTTCGTCCGTCTTCTAAAGGAATGAGGACCCGTGAATCCGGCCCTGCCTCCGGCCACCACGTTGTGTTGCCTGCGGTATCCTCACCCTGGATATAGTAGTGGATCGTCTTGTTCGTGAAACCGCCAAAGAGGTTCTTCGCTTCCTGCCCTGGAATCGCCGCGAAGTAGTTGTCTCCAGATCCAAGTGTCATCGCGAGTTCTTCAAAGGGCTCTCCACTATCGGTCCGCCAGAGCACTTTCAGAGAGGCGATTCCATCTACATCACTAGCATTCACTCGAATCGAAATAGGCTCATCGTCCTTTGCCACCGCTGGAGAATGTGTCAGACCACTATAGACAGGTCCTAAGTCTTCAGAATAGGTGGAGTTCTGTTCTCCAGGAGTGCCATGAGCCTTCGGTTGTTCCAGAATCGTCTTCTTGGCCAGATAGTTAAAGTACAAACGAGTATGCAACAGGGGAGAGCCGCTCAACCACTTGGCACGGAATGAGATGGCATATTCTTTACCCCGTTCCACCGACTGGCCACCGCTCAGAGTCGTTTCAAGATGGTTGTGCATGTGTTCCGTCGGGCCTGTCGACACCAGGTGCAGGACGGTATTTGAGGCATCGTCAGGATCTGGTTCCACAACCGTCTTGCCATGACTGCCGTGGTTGCCAAGAAAGCGCCAATTCTGAGTGCCATCCCCTCCAAAGAGGGTCTCGCTGAATTCTCGATTGCGGATCATTTCCATCGACTCGCCATTCGGGTCCTCGATCACACTGAAGTCATCGAGCAAACACTCGCCTGAGGCTAGCATCCCCACTAGAAACTCGTCCCACTGTGTTGGAAAGCTTGTACCCGGCGGGTTCTCTGCAGTGCCAACATAACTGTATTCCTTCCAAACACTGTGACGAGATTCATCACTGGCTGCCCAACTTCCGGCCACGCTGTTATCACTTGCTGGATGTCGTAGTTCCAAGCTTGAACCGCCTGCATCCGCATTTCCCGGCCAGGCCCCACCATCAACGTAAGACACTTCATCGGCAGGATTGCCCACAGAATCGATGAGGAGAATTTCATCGCCGCTATCCCTAAGAGATCCTCCGAAGTCTCCTAATATAGTAATGTCTGGATATTTCTCTGCTAGAGCGGCAGCATCACGAGCAACGACAAGGTAGTTCCCCGGAGCAAGCATGGTCCCGTCTGGGAAATCAAACCGAATGCCACTCTCGAGACTCCAGCCGGTAAGATCCACGGCCGCCTCACTCCGGTTGGTGACTTCTACCCACTCTTCTGGATTTTCAGAAAAGACCGCACCAGGCGTCTCACCTTCATAAGTCGGCCGATGATGATACATAATCTCATTGATCACGACCGCTGACTCTAACGCTACCTGATTCGCTTCACCCGGCGAGTTGGAGGTCGCGATGTACCAGCGATCTCCATCTGGAAACCGTGCCCGTGTACGTTGTCTCAAGACGGCAGCGTCAAGCAAGTCTTCTCCTCCAGGCGCCCAGAGAAAGAGACGATCTCCCTGCTGCAGATTCTCCCAACCTAACTCTTCTGCCGTTAACGCTAACATGCCGCCTGCTATCAACGCTTGATCGGTAAGGACAAACGATTCACCTCGTGATGTGTGGATTTCGTAACCTTCGAGCGGAAGAATGTTGTCGGGCAAAGGATCAGGACAAGGACATCTTGCGATTTCTACGAAGAAACCCGCTCCACCGATGCCTGCGACCTCGTTCAATAGAAGTCCAGAGGAAGCCTCTTCTCTAACAACATTCGCCGTGCCTGGGGTGCCTCCAATCGTCTCGCTCCGCGCCCAAGAGGCCGAATCAGAAGCGCGATCCTGAGGCCGACGTTTCGCCAAACTCACTCCTGCGCCATCAGGCGCCACCGGCCATTCTCCCCGATCATTGTAGCTCAGTTCACTCATGATCCTGCCGCTATTATTGACCAAGCGTAGCCGCTCTCCATCGTCATCGAGCCGCCCTTGGAATAGTCCCAACGCATCCGGAAATTGCCCTTCCGCAGACGCGAGCACAATGTAACCGTTTCCCGGAATAACGCTTCCTACAGGGAACTGATAGGAGATCGCGCCTTCGATCTCCCAATTGGAGACATCAATGTTCACGCCATGAAGATTGACCAATTCAACCCACTCGCCTTGTCCATCGGCGGGGTGATACATGATTTCGTTGAAGACTAAAACGGAATCTTCTTGGGCCCTAAGACAAAGATTTAGACACCAGAGGAAAGTAAAGCAGAGACACAATCGGTAGACTTGGGGTAGCATGAGGTACGGCATAGGGTTCGCCGTGGGTACCATACAGGATAGAGCCAAGTAAAGCGAATCATCGCAGGAGACAAGAAGACTGACTCTTCCTTTCCTTCGACTTGCGACTAAGGCAAGGAAGGCGGAGGTGGCGTGTTGGTGCCACTCGTGCCATCCTTCGTATCTGGAGCCTTGCGAGGAGTTGGGCTGAAATACCCAATCACATCAGCGGTCGCACCTTCATGCACGTGGAAAGAATCAACCGTGCTGTATCCGTCGCTGCCCGAGTAGACAAATTCCAAATTGAGATAGTAGGTGTCGCCTCCAAAGAAAGTTGAGAAATCGGTGTTGATCTGATTGAACCGCACAAAATCCGCCCGCTGGTCAGCGGTTAGCCAGGGGTAATTCTTTGTCGATTCAAGACCAAGCGTCACATCCACGGATTCAGGCGCACCGGCAGGTGAAGAGAAGCTCAGGTCCATCTGAAGTGTGACCTCATAGGCGCTCGTGCCCACACCAGTTGTCGAGTTAAGATACGTGAGCTGTCCTACAGTGAACTTTTGCTCAGGAACGATATTGTTGAAGCCCTGGCCAGCGAAGGTAAGCTGATTCCGCAAACCAGCGCCGAATGCCTGCCCGTAGTTCAGTGTCGCATTAGATTGTCCCGCACCAATGCTAGAAACAAGACTGCTAGTACCAACCACATTCTTGAATTCTCCCTGGGCTGCTCCCGATAGAATTGGTTCGTATGAACGATACAGCTCTGTTGTAGTAAAACTGTTATAAGTATCAGGCGCCGGTGTAATGAGCTTGGCAAAGGCACTGATCTGATCGTCTGGGCTGAGAGAAATGGGGCTCCTGTAGACAAGCCAACTACCACCATTCAAAGAGTAGCGAATCTCCGTCGTGCTAGAATCATTTGGGTTGGTCAGGATGATCTCAGAAGGAAAGTCAAAGTAATCGCCGGGGGGACTGAAATCTGGTGGCATAAGCTGGTTTAAAGCATCGGGATTACTTTGGACAGAAACGTCTGTAGAGTCCGTGACGACCATTTCATCTGGCGCGAGAGGACTTGGAGTTGCCGTCTCGCTAAAATCCCAGATCCAATTGTCCTCTTTTGCCAACTTGTTCACTACCTGGCGATCGTCTTGTCCAAAGTTGGTTTCGACAAGAGCTTCGTTCATTCGAAATTCTCGGATGCCATTGTTTCCCGTCTGACATAGGGAGAAGCGCTTGTCAGCATCAACCCAGCGAGCGCGCCAGTCTGTTCCCGCTGTTTCGGTTGCGTCCTGCATAACCGGCTCAAGTCGGGGATCCACATAAGAGCCCATGTATCCTGCGATGACTTCCCGATCCGATGCCGTTGACTTCAGCTTCGTAATCGCATCGGTCGCCGATGTCACCTCACTCAAGTCGCCACCACTGGTGGTAAACGAGTCCAAAGCCTAATTGAGCGACGTTACCGACTCTTCCAACTTCACTTTCCTAACATCCTTAAGAAGAGGCGTGACCACGACAATTGAGGTCGTTAAAAAAATTTCCAAAGCACCGACGGTCGCCAAGAGTTCCATCGAGGATAGACCTCGGTTGCGACGCAACTAAAACGGATTCTGGAGGAGCATGATTTCTTGAATAAGTTATGAAAATTATATAATTTTTAAATAATCGCAACTGATTATTCCGTCACGGTGCCCCATTTCTCCTGATTTCCGAATCTTTGCTCCGAGAGCAATTCTACTCAAGCGATACCTCATCGCTGGGCAGACGAATGCCAATTCTGGCGGCCCGTTCTTCCCAGAGTTTCCGAGCAACCGCCTGCATGTCTACATTCTTGTCGGTCTCATCAACAATTTCGAACCCAATGAGAGTTTCCACTAAGTCTTCGAGGGTCACAATTCCCTGGACGGTCCCAAACTCATCCATGACGAGGCTAATGTGGGTTCGCTTTCCATTCATTTTGGCAAACAGCGCCATGACGGTGGTACTCGCCCGAACTGAACTGATCGGCTGCATGAGCTCAGAGACCGGTTTCTCTTTCTCACCAAGTGCATGAGCATGGAGCGCATGCACTCTTAGGACAAAACCTTTCACATCGTCGCGATTCTCTCCAAAAACAGGAATTCGGGAGAACGGTTCTCCGGCGTGCTTCTCAACAAACTCTGCCACCGTGCAAGTCTCTGGGACCATGTGAATTACCGGCCTAGGCGTCATGATGCTCTTCACAGGGATCTCTCGGAAGAGGAGAAGATTTCTCAGCATGGTCGACTCTTGCTCGTCCATGTGACCTTCTTCTGAAGCGATCTCAGCCATGGCTCCAAACTCTTCCCGACTGAACGACGACCCGTGAGCAGACGTTCCCAGACGACTGGTGATCGCCTTGGACATCCAGACGAACGGCTTCAGCAGGGCGATAAGCCATTGAACCGATGTGGCCGTCGGGCCAGCAAGGGTCTTCCAGTATAGAGCCCCAATGGTTTTCGGGATGATTTCCGAGCCGATCAAGATCAGCAACGTAAAAACGGCAGAAAAGATGCCCATTTGCAAAGGCCGCTCCGGAAAAGCCTTTGCTGCCTGCGTGCCAGCAAGGGTAGCGCCCACAGTATGTGCGATCGTATTGAGCGTCAGAATGGCAGCGAGAGGCCTATCGATATCGGCCTTGAGAGCTGCGAGCTTAGGTCCGAGCGGATCTCCAGTACTACTGAGATGCTGGATGAAGGGTCGTGTCACCGAGAGTAATACGGCCTCCGCGATCGAGCAGAGGAACGAGAACACCAGCGAGACCAGCACATAAAAAATCAGCAAGGGGTAGGTGGAGGCGTCCGCAACAAGAAAGAAAGTCATCAGGCGGCATCCTTTCAAATACTGGCCGATTGGCAATGGCTATTTCGCAACTACCTCTGCGCCTAACGAATAGACAACTGGGATTCCGTCTTGCAATCCCCGCGACGTGAGGCACCTCATTCCTCGCCTCTCCTGACCTCAGTATGTTTTTAAAGAAAGCCCCATGGAACCAACTAAACGATGCTCAGGGGCAGGCTGTGAAGCAGACCAATGGGCCACTGTTGATCCTCGCTGGAGCGGGCACAGGGAAGACTCGAGTGATCACTACGAGAATTGCATTTCTCGTGAATCAGAAGATCGATCCATCCTCTATCCTCGCGGTTACATTTACTAACAAAGCCGCAAATGAAATGCGTGAGCGAGCCGGACAAATGATCCGGAAGGACGACGCGAAACACCTCACAATCTGTACTTTCCACTCCTTGTGTGTGCGCCTGCTTCGACTCTCCATTGAGAAGCTGGGCTACAAGAAGAACTTCACGATCTACAGTGGCTCGGATCAGAGTGGTTTGATCAAGCGCATCATCACTCGCTCTGCGGCCAAGGACGAGAAACTCGAGCCCAGTCTAGCGCTTTCTCTGATTAGTAAGGCGAAGAACAGTGAGATTCCCGTGGATGAGAATCAAGATTCCCTCATCTCACAAGTTTACAGGCGCTATACCCAGGAGCTGAAGTCTCTCAATGCGGTGGACTTCGACGACCTTCTCGTCTTAGCCGTGCGGTTATTGGAAGACCACCCAGATGTCCGGCTGCAATGGCAGGCGCGCTATCGCTACCTCATGGTGGATGAGTTCCAGGACACGAATGGATTGCAGATGCGTTTGTTGCAAAACCTAGTCAGTGGAGACAACAACGTGTGTGTGGTCGGAGACGATGACCAAAGCATCTATGGATGGCGAGGAGCTGAAGTCACCAACATCCTCGAATTTGAGCGCTTCTTCCCCTCGCCGAAGGTGATTAAGTTAGAAGAGAACTATCGGAGCACCCAGCCGATTCTGGAAACGGCCAACCATCTCATCCGGAACAACATTACTCGACGCGACAAGCGGCTGTGGACGAAGAACCCTGGTGACCACAAGATTCGGCTTATTGGCATTCCAGGCGACCAGGAAGAAGCTGAACTGATTGCTAGTGAGATTTGGGATGGCCATCACATGCAACGGACCAAGTTCGAAGACTATGCCATCCTCTTCCGTACCAACACGCAGTCTCGTATCATCGAACAAAGTCTCCGCGAGAAAAAGATCCCCTATCGTCTCATCGGAGGGCAGAGCTTCTTCGACCGGCGCGAGATCAAGGACGTTCTTGCCTACCTTAGCATCTTCTGCAATCCACATGATGACATCAGTCTTCTTCGAGTAATCAACACACCTCCTAGAGGCGTGAGCAAGGCCGTGATGGAGATGGCCCTGGATCAAAGCGTCGAATGGAAGAAGAGTATCTACAGTACTCTCAAACGACCTGAGTTCACAGGTAAACTCGGTACTCGAGCGCGCACGTGCGTGCAGGAGTTTCTAAAACTCCTCGACTATTACAGTGACGCCGTCATCTCTCGAACGGCAGACTACTCAGGACTCACCGAGAGGTTAATAGAAGACATTGGTTACGCGGAGTTCGTCGCCAAGTCCTGCCGAAAAGAAGAGGAGAAGAAGGCACGCGCCGAAGCGTTAGGAGAATTCATCTACGGTTTGCGTGAGCATCAGAAACGCAACTCGAAAGGGCTTCAAGCGTACTTGGATGACGTCTCGCTCATGGCGGAGCGAGACAAGGATGATGACCTCGAGGGAAAGAAAGGTGTGTGTTTGATCACCCTTCACGCAGCCAAGGGGCTCGAGTTTCCTCACGTTTACCTAGTCGGACTCGAGGAAGGCATCCTACCGCACAAGCGCTCGCTTGAAGAAGGCACCCGTGATGAAGAAAGGCGTTTGCTCTACGTAGGGATCACTCGAGCCAAGGAGACACTCAGCTTGAGTTACTGCTACACCCGCAAACGCTATGGTGATGCCCTTCCCTGTTATCCCAGTAGTTTCATCAAGGAGCTCAACCGCGACTACGTTGAGGAAGCCTCCTACAAAGATTGGCTCAACAAGCCCGCGTCCAAAGAGGAAGCCGAGAGCGCTTTCGCCAAGATGAAAGAAATGCTCTCAGGGATCGAAGGATTCTCAGCCGAGGACAAACCTTAGGCTTCTCACAGCACCCTCGGCGCGTAACTTAAAAAGATGACTCTTCATGAAACCTTGGAACTCTTTCATCTACCTAATGAGACCTCTCTGCTCGAGGCCTCCCGGGAAAGGCCCTTGCTCATCATGTTTCTCAGACATCTTGGATGAATATTCCGTCGCGAGCAGCTCGATCAGTTGGTCGAGCAACAAGACTGGATTGAGAAAAATGGTTGGCAACTGGTGATTGTGCAAAGGGAAGATGATGACGCGCTACCCGCTTTTCTAAGAAAGCTGCCGCGGCGCAACGTCCATCACCTCAACGATCCCAACGGTGATCTCTATACTGCATTCAAACTGAAAAAGGGTTCCCTAATGCAGTTGATAGGTCTTCGGGTTCTCTGGCGCGGCACTATGCTCTTTCTTCAGGGAGTGCGCCCCGGAAAGGTGGGGAAGGATGTTCGCCAGATGCCCGGCGCCTTTATTGTTAGTGATGGGACAATACGCAGCGCCTACAGATCGAAAAATGCTGGAGATCACCCAGACCTGAAAGCCCTGGCCGAAAACTATCAGAAGTATGCCTGCTAACAAGCCCACCTGGAGGCAGAGGGAGCTCCTTCAGCGACGACCAAAACGCTCGCCGGTGATGTTCCAGTCCTGGGAACACTTACTGTTTCTCCATTGGGAGATCGACGCAAAATCCGTGCAGGCCACGCTACCTCCGGGACTGTTTGTAGATACCCATGAGCACAAAGCCTACATTGGCATCGTCCCTTTCTGCATGCGGCGTATTCGCCCCCGCTTTCTACCTTCAGTTCCCTATGTCTCCAACTTTCTCGAGTGCAATGTCAGAACTTATGTGCACGATGCCGAAGGCGTTCCAGGCGTTTGGTTCTACTCACTCGATACGGACCGATGGTTCGCACATTGGCTCGCGCGAACATTCTTTCATCTTCCCTACTTCTGGGCATCGATGGGCGCCAAAAGAACAGACGAAATCAACTACGACGTTCGCCGACGTGACCAACATGAAGCGTCTCACTACCTCTACAGCCCGGTTTCTGAAGAACATCCGGCCAGGCCTGAATCGCTAGATTTCTTCCTGTTAGAACGCTATCTTCTTTACGCCCATTCAAAAGAAAAGGAGCAGCTGTATCGCGGACGTGTCCACCATGCTCCCTATCAGGTCTCGGAGGTCAACGTGCCTACTTGGGACACGCTCCCTATCTCTTGGAACGGCCTGCCTGAGGTATTAGGAAACCCGATCCACACTTGCACGTCAAGACGAGTGGATGTCGAGATCTTTGGAATCGAGAAGCTCTAAGCCCTAACTATTGCGGAACGAGACATTCATCTCAACCGCACGTTCCAACTGCCTCAAGTAGGCAGCTCGCGGCAGTTCCAGTGCTCCAAAGCGCTTGAGATGGGGAGTCGTCCATTGCGTATCGAGAAGCATAAAGCCACATAGATTGAGATGATCTACCAGAGCCACCAGTGCTGCGCTAGAAGCATTACTAACACGCGAGAACATGGATTCCCCAAAGAATGCAGCGCCCAAGGAGACTCCATAAAGACCACCAACCAGCTTCTCTCCTTCCCAGGTCTCGACGGAGTGCGCGAAGCCAAGGTCATGCAGTCGACAGTAGCTCTCCAAGACCGTGTCGTCGATCCAGGTCGGTTCACGATCAGCACACCCTATCATGACATCACGAAAGCGCGTATTGAACCGGATCTCGAAGGGCGATTTCTTAAGGAATCGTTTCAGGCCATGGGGAACATGGAACGCGTCGAGAGGGAAGATTCCCCTGGGATCTGGAGAGAACCATCCAATCTCTCCGTCGTCCATGCCCATGGGAAAGAGACCCTGTCCATAGGCCTGGAGAAGGAATGCCGGTTCAATGATCGGGGTGTCGATCTTTTCAGTTTCGTTTCTTGAAATCACCGCTAATTAGAGTGCCGCGAATCTACGCTGGAATCGATGGCTTCGACACAACTTATTATTCACCCGGCAGAGATCCCTGGCGAGGGAAAGGCACTCCAGGGAGAACTCGATTCGAGTATCTTTGACCTCAAGGACAAGCTCGCGAAGCCCAAATCACCGCTTCGCTATGACTTGCTCGTCTCCATCGTGGATGGCTATCTCATTCTCCAAGGGAGCCTTACGACGACTTTTGAGCTCGTTTGCGTGCTCACGACGAAGCCATTTGATGAGGAAATCACATTGAATCCCTACCTTGAGTCGATTGAGCTCGAAATAGGCGAATCACTAGATTTGACAGAACAACTACGTGAAGATACCCTCATCGCCCTCCCTGCCTATCCCAAGGCTCCCGGAGCGGACGCCGAGGCGGACTTTTCCCCATCAGTGACAAAGGTTGCCAATGAGGAGAAAGCTGGTCGGCGGGCCGAATGGGATGCACTTGACGGCTTGAAGACCAACGACTAGCTACACGACAACAACACACTCAACAACACAAGACCATGGCTGTCCCCAAGAGAAGAATGTCCAAGATGAAGAGCAAGATGCGCCGCGGTGCCAATCGTTGGCGCGCCCCATTGCTCAAGACCTGTCCCGAGTGCGATAGCGCCGTGCCCTCCCACATCGCCTGCCCTAACTGCGGCCATTATCGGGACCGCAAGGTGATCGCCGTGGACGACTTTTAGTCTACCTAGTCAAACAATCTTTCGAGAAAGCCGCTTCGGACCACTCCGAGCGGCTTTCTTCGTGTTTACAGTTCAGGAAATTTCGTATCTCTAGGGTGAAATTTGATAGAACGGTGAGAGGCTGCTACCAACTATGACGTCTGATGGCGAAATCCACCGTCTAAGCGTGCTGCTCTTCACGGACATCGTCGGTTCCGTGAAGTTGCAAGGGCGTCTCGGCACACATGACTACGCGGGTCTCTTGAGGCGTCACGATGAACTCTTTCGGGAGGCCCTAAGACAGTCGTCTGGGCGGATTCTCAAGCATACTGGCGACGGGTTCTTGGCCGAATTTGCCATGTCAAGTGAAGCGGTAGCCACAGCACTTCGCTTCCAATCCCTTCTTGAGGATGAAGAATGGGATCCCGAACCGGTCCGCGCGCGAGCTGGGCTTCATCAGGGTGAGGTGCTCGTAGTCGAAGGCAGCGAGGGCGATGCAGCACCACAGGCCGTGGGCATGGCTGTGAATCTTGCCGCACGCGTCATGGATTTGGCCGTAGGGGGGCAAATTCTCATCACGCGTGCGGTGTATGAGAACGCACGTTATTATTTGAGGGATCACCTTGACCGGGTAGCGCATCCCGAGGCGCTTCTTCGCTGGGTTTCGCACGGGTCCTATGAATTTCAGGGTCGCGACGAGCCGATGGACATTCTGGAGGTAGGTTTCGAAGGAAGCGGCCCGTTCATCCCTCCTGAAGGAGGCCTCAAGAGCAGACGAACCCAGGTTCCGCCACCACCAGATCCTGAAATCGACTTCGAGTCGGTAGACGATAGTGATGTCTTCATCAGTTATGCGAGTGTCGACAACCAGCCCCTAGCTGAAGGCGAGGCGGGTTGGGTCACGCGCTTGCATGACACCCTGAGCATTCGCCTCAGTCAATTGTTAGGACGTCCGCCGCGTCTCTGGCTAGAACCCAAAGTCGTCCAGCGAGATGCCTGGCATGAAACACTAGGCGACCGGCTAGGGTCTGTACGAACCCTGGTTCCCGTCATTTCCCCACCCTACTCACACACGGAAGCCTGTCAGCGCGAGCTCCTTGCCTTTGGGGAAAATCGTAGTTCCGGGCGCGGACTCATTCAGGTCGTGAAGACTCCGCCCGAGCCGGACAGTTTCACTCCTGAAGCCCAGCAGCTCCTGACAGCGAGTTCGCGGATCGAATTCTTTGAAGTTGATCCGCAGGGGAGATTTGAGTCATTTGACGCCTCGTTAGGCGAAGCATCACGCCGACGCTTTCTTCACAGTGTCTACGATCTGGCCTATGAAATCAGCCACAATGTAAAACGGGCTGCCACGCCGGACGAAGAACTGGTAGATCAGAAGGCCGTTTATTTGGCGGAGACCACACGTGATCTCCGAGAGGCGCGCGACCGGATCAAGCGTGAATTGCAAGAGCGAGGCTATCGAGTGCTTCCAGAACGCCCTTTGCCACACCTGGCTGATGAACTCCGGGCGCAAGTAGAACGCGATCTTGAAGAATCTGATGCCGTCGTGCATCTCATCGGGCAACGCTATGGCATCGTGCCTGAGGAGAGCGATCGCTCCATGGTGGAAATGCAATGTGCGCTGAGCAATGCACCATCAAAGTCAGATAGACCGCGTGGACGATTCTTCTGGGCACCACCTAAGCTCGACATTAAGGACGAGCGGCAGGCCTCTTTCTTCACCGCCCTCGAGGAAGGCGTGTATGGCATGGATCAGACGGAATTCATCCGCGGGTCCATCGAAGAACTCAAGCGACTCACACTAGCGCACTTGCAAGAGGAACATAAGCCAGAGAAAGCCTTGCCCGAAGCCG
>Ga0213868_10000686_pt1 | contig 32454 bp, 25 predicted proteins | sample PICome_9_FD_160087 | JGI IMG/M metagenome (GOLD analysis project Ga0213868, IMG submission 160087) | Coastal seawater microbial communities near Pivers Island, North Carolina, United States - PICO127 | ecosystem: Environmental > Aquatic > Marine > Coastal | place: USA: North Carolina... | reverse complement strand
TTTAGAGTCCTAAAAAAATATTTTAATTTTTTGCTCATAAAACGGCTTAGTTATCTTTTAAAAAACGAATGTATTGTTTTTGTTTTAAAGAATACTTTAAAGATACCCCTTTTATAATCACTGGAAATAAAAACCACTTCCTGGTTTTAAAGGGTAATGTCAAGATATAATAAAGTTGTACGGCTTTGTAGTGAAAAAACGAATAATGCTTTTTTATCACGTATAGTTCAGACAACATGGCCTCTTTACTAATAGCGGTAGAGGCTTTAGAGCTTTTCCCTTGGAAATGTTGAAACCTTGCTTGAGGCACAAGGGCAGCTTCAAAAGCTGTTTTTTCTAATTTTTTAGCAAAGTCCATTTCTTCTGAGTATAGAAAAAGGTTGGTGTCAAACCCTCCAATTTCAGCAAACGTACTAGCTCTAAAAAACAAAAAGGCTCCATTTGGTGAGGTTATTTTTATAGCTTGAGTATACTCTTTTTTGCGCTCAGGAAATTTTACAGGATTTATTTTCTCTAATGTTTTTTTACCCAGTAGCAACTTCCAAAACGTTTTGTAGTGATGAAATGAGGGCGAAAAATTTCCGTGCTCATCAAAGTTTTGTGCTGTAGCTAAACCTACTTCTGGGTGGCTGTCTAAATGCTGGGTTAGATGTGTCAAGCAATCATTTAAAAAAACAGAATCATTGTTGAGACATAAAAAATACCGTGCATTTACATACGGTAAAGACTCCATGTGTCCTCCTCCAAAACCTTTGTTAATAGGGCTTCTGTGTAAGGTGATGTTTTCTTGAACTTGCAAGTTGTTGTGCAGGTAATCAAAATCATCTGGTTCTGAATTATTATCTATAACAATAACATCAAAAGCTAAATCTTTTGAGGTGTGTGCTATAATAGAATCTATACATGCAATGGTGTATTTTGCTGTATTGTAATTAATAATGCTAATGGCAACATCTTTCATATTGCAAAATTAGGATAAAATAGATTGATACACGTCAATATATTGCTTTGCTGTTTCATTCCAGTCAAAACTTTTAGCTCGTGATATATACCACTGGGTATAAAATTCTTCTTTTTGGGAGTATTTTTCCATTCCTTGCAATACTACTTCGGCCATGTGCTGCGGGGTGTGATTATCCCAGTAAAAACTGTGCTCTCCACCAATTTCGGGTAGAGATGTGTTGTTGGATATAAAAATAGGTTTACCAAATGCCATGGCCTCAATGGGAGGGATGCCAAAGCCTTCTCTTAGTGATGGAAACACAAAGCCTTCACAGTGTTGCAAGTAATACTGTTTGGCAACATCCTCAATTTTACCAGTTATATAAACGCGATGTGCTACTCCCAGTTCTTTAGCCAAGGCTTCTAGTTTACTACCATATATGGTTTTGTTATTTCCAGCCAACACCAAATCATAGTCTGGCAAAAGCGGTAAAATGCGCACCAGGCTCATAAAGTTTTTTCGCTCACTAAATTCTCCTATTGAAAATAAAAACTTTTGTTTTGGTAGCTGCTTTGGTGCAAAACTCTTTGGAATATCAATATCAGTAATGGTGTTTCCATTATAGATTACATATTGTGGAACATTAGGCACTTTAAAATGGGCGTGCGTATCTTTTTTTGCAAACTCAGAGATGTATACAATAGCCGTGCAGCGCTCAAGTTTTAATTTAAACCGATCTCTTTGCTGGCACTTAAGATGGGCCGGAGTTTGTGTTGCAAAATGCACATCATGAACAGTTAACAGGTACGGAGTCTTGAAAAAAGGCTCAATTTTAATGTTTTGATTTAAACAGTGCCAGAGATTGTATTTTTTTTTAATTCTAAAGGCTTTATGACGTGTAATACCATTGTATTTTTTATAGTCAAACCCTTGACCAAACTCTTGTTTTAAAACAGCTGTATCCTTTGCATGTAAAACAATGGTAAAACCCTCTTTTTTTTGCTTAGCCAATGCTTTTATGAGGTGGTAGTTGAACTGACCAAAACCAGAGAATTTGTTTTTTAGATTGTGAGATTCTAGAAATACCTGTTTCATGTCTATTTTATGTTTCGGTATAATAACCATAGATTCACATATCTTTTAAACACAGAGAACGCGCTGGTATAGGCCAATATAAAGCCCCTCTTCCCGTCAAGAATACCTAATTTAAAAAAATATTGATTTATAAATCGATACCAAGGCCTAAAAAAGAAATGATATCCTTTTGGTTTGATCCCTTTGTTGTACAACATCTTAGCTTTTAAAGCGCTGTAGCGATGCATTTTCGCGGTATAATTATCAAAGGTAGTATAAGTGTAGTGCGGTAGTTTGTTTTTTAATGTTGCTGTTTTACCACTGGCTTTCAATACCTCATGTACAAGATTGTCATTATAGGCGCAGTAATTTTTGTTAAAAAGCCTAATTACATTGTCATTTTGCAGGCCACTAAATTTAATTTGTTTGCCCATAAAATGAAACTCTCTATTTACATAATAAGCAATGGCTTTGGGGTCTTTAAGTGTGCTTAGAATTTCTTGTGATAGTTGTTTTGTGATTTTTTCATCAGGATCAAAAAAGACAATCCAGTCATGGGTAGCTTTGCCGATTGCTACGTTTTTTTGAGTAGAAAAATCATCAAAGGTTCTTTGAAACACCTTTACTTTTTCATGTTCCTTAGCGATGGCCAGTGTTGAGTCTGTACTGTAAGAATCTAAAATGATGATTTCATCTGCAAACCAAAGGCTGTCTAAAAAAGCGGGGAGGGCCTTTTGCTCATTTAGGGTAATGATAACCGCAGAAATTTTTATTTGGTTTTTCAATGTAGCAATATTGTTTGGGTAAAAATACTCATTTTACAGCTATAAAATAAAGCCTCTATAGCCAGCGTTTTATGGTTAAGCTACTCCATGGATTTATGTAGCAGATGTAGCTTAACATACCTTTGAAAAACCCCATAAGCATTAACCCCAGCAACCGTTAGCCCAGGAACTCCATCTTTATAGCCTCCTTTTATAATGTATGATTTAAAAAACCGAAACAATGGTTTAAACCAAAAGTGCATCCAAGTGGCTCTTTTGCCTTTAGCATATTGTTGTTTGGCTTGAAACCAGGCATAGCTTTCTTTTTTTGTGATGTAGCTGTGTAAATCTTTGTAGGTGTAATGCAACATCTTGTTTTTGAGCCTGCCCACAGAGCCGTTACATAGTAGTTTTTCATGCACCTCTCCTTTAAAGTGAGCTCCTTCACGCTTTACTAAACGCAGCACATCATCACTGTGGCTGTATAGAAAACGATTCATATAAAAATGAGGAAAGTTTATCTTATACCCTGAGTGTACTGGGTTTTGTATGGTTTCTTTAATTTCTTTTTCTAAGGATTGGGTGACGCGCTCATCTGCATCCAAAAATAAAACCCATTGGCCTTTTGCATGTTTTAATGCTTCATTTTTTTGATTACTGAAATTATCAAACTCTCTAGAGAGAACTTTGCTTACATGGGGTGTTGCTAGGGTAAGGGTTGCATCTTCACTAAAAGAGTCTATAAGTATAATCTCATCTGCAAATGCAACACTTTTTAATGCATCCTCAATATAGCCCGCTTCATTGAAAGTGGGTATAATAACAGTTAATGTGGGCGTTTTATGCATTGTAAACAAAGGTACTAAAATTAGCCTTTAGAGACCTTGGCTTTTAAATAATTCAAACACCCGAGGATAATCCGGGTGTTTATAAATGTGGTGGGTAGCCCTTTGTGTATGGTTCTATTTTACTTAAAAATTATAGCAGTAGTCTGAGCGTTTAGATTTTTAGAACCAAACACAAAATCTAGTATATTTGCACTAATGAAAACAATAGACACCTCTATTATAATTAGCACTTATAACAACACTCAATGGCTAGAGAAAGTACTCTATGGTTATAACAATCAAACCTACAGATTGTTTGAGATTGTTATTGCCGATGATGGTTCTGGACCTCAAACAAAAGCCCTTTTAGAGCGTCTACAAAAAGAGGTTTTTTATCCTATTGTTCATGTATGGCATGAAGATAATGGATTTCAAAAATCTGAGATTCTAAATAAAGCAGTTAAAAAGTGTTCTACAGCCTATACCATTATGAGTGATGGTGATTGTATCCCAAGAAAAGACTTTGTAGAACAACACGTAAAATACAGAGAAGAAGGTTGTTTTTTATCTGGTGGGTACTTTATGTTGCCTATGAATATTTCAAAAAGCATTGATAAAGAAGATATTTATGCGGGTCGCTGCTTTGATTTGAAATGGCTAAAAGAGAATGGTTTGCAAACCTCTTTTAAAAACAGTAAACTTACCGCAAAGCCTATAACAGCCTCTGTTTTAAATTTAATAACTCCAACTAATGCTAGTTGGAATGGACATAATGCCTCAGGCTGGACCAAAGATATTATTGCTGTAAATGGCCTAAACGAGCAAATGCAATACGGAGGTCAAGACAGAGAACTAGGAGAACGCTTGTTTAACTCTGGCATAAAGAGCAAACAAATACGCTATAATGCTATTGTAGTGCATCTAGACCATCCAAGGGGATATAAAAATGAAGTTTCGATAAAGAAAAACCAAACTATTCGCAGAGAAACACGTGAGTTACAAAAAAAATGGACCACTCATGGTATTGTAAAAGATGCCCATATAAAAGCTCCCGTATCAATTATACTAAGTACCTATAACCAACCTTTGTGGTTAGAGAAATCATTGTGGGGTTATGAGCAACAAGATATTAAGGATTTTGAAATTGTAATTGCAGATGATGGATCAACACAAGAAACGACGGATGTAATTAAACGATTTCAAAAAGAGTCTTCCTTGCGCATAAAACATGTATGGCAAGAGGATGACGGTTTTCAAAAAACAAAAATTTTAAACAAAGCCATACTCGCCAGTGAGGGTGATTACCTTATTTTTAGTGATGGAGATTGTATTGCTAGGAAAGATTTTGTGTTTAAACATTTAAAATACAGAAGACCAAAGCATTTCTTATCTGGAGGCTATTATAAACTATCTCAAAGCATAAGCGATGCCGTTTCTAAAGAAAATATAGTTTCTCAATCTTGTTTTGATGCAGCTTGGTTATTAGAAAATGGGCAGCCTAAAAACTTCAAAATAAATAAACTAACCTCTCATGGTACCAAAGAAGTAATGCTCAATACTTTTACCACCACAACACCAACCTGGGACGGTAACAACGCCTCTGGCTGGCGTGAAGACATACTTGCTGTAAATGGTTTTGATTCTAGAATGCAATATGGGGGAGAGGATAGAGAGCTTGGGGAGCGTTTAACAAATTATGGTGTACAAGGTATCCAGATACGTTATAGCGCCGTGGCAGTTCACCTAGAGCATGCTCGCGGGTATGTTACCCAAGATATGATTGAGAAAAACAAAACCATTCGGGCACACACTCGTAAACAAAACATTGTATGGACACCTTATGGTATAGACCCTAAAGAGGTTGCAGGAGATTCTAAAAGTGTTATTGGTTAAGGTGTTTTTGTAAAAAAGGATTAAGTTTTTTAAGTATCATCTCAGGGGTAAGTTTATGATACAAAGCTTCTGGGTTTTTTTCTATTTTTCTAGTTTCTTCTTGGGTAAAGGTTTTAAATAAATCTGGTTGCTCCTCTAGTAAATGTATAGAGTCATGAGCCTCTCCATCTTCAAAGCTACACCAGCTTTCTTTATTGATATAAGGAGAGTATATCGTAAAAGTTGGAACGTTTAATGCTTTAGTAATATGCACACTACCTCCTTCATTGGCAACTAGTATATCACAGGTGTTCATAAGACAAATAAAGCCTCTTATAGAGTCTTCATAGATATCCATGTTTATGTATTGCTTGTCTGCGCACATTTCATAGATTTTTAGCGCTTGCTGTTTTTGATGTGGCGCATAATTAAATAAAATAGTAGCCTTGTAGGTTGTTGTAATAAAATCTATAAGGGCAACAATGTAAGGGTACGGCATTGATTTTTGTGGAGTACTTCCCAACACCCCTAGCATAATTACAGGTTTTTTTAGCGCATGGGTGGGAGCATATTGTTTTTCTTTTTCTGTTAAAAAAATCTTTGGCTCATAATCTGGATTAGATAAATCAAACACAGAAGTAATCATGTTTATTTTATCTTCAATGGCTTTTCCGCAATTTTTAGAACGCTGTTCTAAATAACTAATAGGGTGGGTGTAAAAAGGTAGTTTTAGCTTTTTATGAGCTCGTTTTTGTCCTATTCTATATGGAGCCTTGGAGTATAAACAGATAAGTCTGCTTTGTAATTTAGAGTAGGGGTCAAAAATAATAGCATACTTTTGAGCTCTAATATAGCGCATCATTTTAAATAGTTCAAGTGGTTTTTTTAACACCTTTTCTTGAACCGAAATAACACGATCTATATTTGGGTTATTCTCTAAAACACCCACTGTATAGTCATACACAAAATAGGTGACATGACTTTTTGGAAATACCTTTTTAATGTTATTTGCAATCACTGAGCTTATCAGTACATCGCCAATTCGTTTATTTTGTATTACCAGTATTTGTTTGAGTTCCATTATCTTCGCAAAATACCTTTTTTTTAAATGTATTTAAAATTTATTAATGTCATTAACCCTCACTACACATCCTAATTTTGTAAGCTCAGAAAAAGCCATTGCAGATTTTCTTGCAGATTTTGAGCATGCAGGTGAGTATCTCACCAAAGGAGATAGAAATGTCATTAAAAAAGCAACTATAGATGGGGTTACTATAACCATTAAAAAATTTAAGACACCAAATTTTTTTCAGTCTCTTGTGTATAGGTACCTAAGACAAAGCAAAGCAAAACGTTCTTTTAAATATGCAATAAAACTTATAGAATCTAGTATTAATACACCGTTTCCTGTAGCCTTTGCAGAGCGTTTTAATGGCGGTCTTAAAGAAAGCTATTACCTATGTGAGTTTGTGGAGTATGATATAGATTTTAGAGTCTTAAATCATACACCGCTTTATCCCAATAGAGATGAGATTTTAACTCAATTTGCAAGTTTCACTTTTAAGCTGCACGAAAACAACATTAATTTTCTGGATCATTCTCCAGGAAATACGTTGATTAAAATTTCAGAAAACAACACCTACGATTTTTATTTAATAGATTTAAATAGAATGCGTTTTGAAACCATGTCTTTAAAAAAGCGGATGCATAATTTTAGGCGTATGTGGTTGTCAAAAAAAATGGTGCGTATTATGGCCGCCCAGTATGCAATATTATACAATGTGCCTTTTACTAAAGTTCACGAGCTTATGTTGTCTTACAGTAAAGGGTTTCAAGGCAAGGCAAACAAAAGAAAACTTCGTAAAGCCAAGCGAAAGTCTTAAAAGGATTGCTACAAATCACGACGTTTTAAAATAAGGTAAGACCAATACACAAATAGGGTGGTCCACACTAGGCAAATAAGCGCCGAGTGCCAAGGAACATCGTATGATTTATCAAAACTTTCTCCTACTTGACTGGCCAGGGTTTGAACTGCGCCCAACCTAGTAAAAGGCTCTGCAATAAGGTCTGACATGGCATTAAGGGGTAATAGATTATATACATTGTCTATAAGATTGATGTCTTTTTTATTTTTCAAATAGCTAAAAACTATAAATGTAAAGCCCTCAAAAACCTGCCACACTCCCAAAAAACCCAGTGCAAATGCAGATCTTTTTATCCAGATACCTAAAAACATACACATACTAAAAAAGGTAGTTAACTTTATAAAATACCCAAGCATGTATTGCATGTCGGTAAAGACAATACTTATTTCTGTAAAGTCGCTAAACACCATGCCCAGTGTTAGTGTTACTACAAACAAGACAACACTAGAAATAACAGAAAAAAGCAGTACTGCCAAGAATTTTGACAGTATAAACTCTTTTTTACTAAGCCCATCAATAAGGTTTTGTTTAAGGGTGTTGTAACTGTATTCGTTTGCAACAATAGAGACAATAACAATGGCAAAGAATATTTTAAGCCAGGAGGCCATAAAGACATTAAAGTGCCAAATAAAAGGGAAGTTAAAAATTCCTTGGTCTGCAATTCTAAAGTTAATACCTGCAAAGTCAAATTCATAAGAGGCAATTAGAGAAATACCTAGAATAAGGGAACAATACACAATGGTAATGACCTTTGCTGCTTTGTTGCGTTTTATTTTATCGAGTTCTATAGAGAGTAATCTAAGCATGTGTGTCTAGTTGTTGGTTTGTGCTGGGTTTTGGGTCAAGGCTAAGAATTTCTCTTCTAGAGATTCTTTTCTTTGCACAAGGTGAGATAGGGTGATTCCTTTTTCAAACAAAAAGGCATTTAGTTTTGCGGCGTCCATTTCTTGTGTAAGATTGGCTACTAGGTAGGCTGCATCTTGTTTGATGTTCTCAAAAGAGGTGCTTTCTTCCAGTACTTTTTTAAGTCCAGGCATGTCGCTGCATTGCAGGGTAACAAAACCAAAACTTGCATTCATTTGTTCAACTCTACCCACATACAGGCTTTTCCCTTTGCTAAGTACCACCACATGAGTACATACTTTCTCGACCTCATCTAAAAGATGAGATGCCAATAAAATGGTAGTGCCCTGTGATGCGATTTTTTGGATAATTCCCCTAATTTGATGAATCCCTTGAGGGTCTAGACCGTTTGTAGGCTCATCTAGTATTAGAATTTCAGGAGTGTTTAACAGCGCAGATGCAATGGCAAGACGTTGTTTCATTCCCAGTGAAAAACCTTTAAAGGTATCATCTTGACGATCTAGTAGCCCAACGGTGTCTAATGTTTTTTGAACCTGGGTTGTGGCCACCCCTTTAATTTTGCAAACCAGCTCAAGGTTTTGTTTTGCTGTCATGTAAGGGTAGAAATTTGGCCGCTCTATAATTGCACCTACTTTTTTTAAGGCATTATGTGTAGATACATCGCCTCCAAACCAAGAAAAATTTCCCGAGGTTTTATTTACTACGTTTAATACAATGCCCAAAGTGGTAGATTTTCCGCTGCCGTTGGGGCCTAAAATGCCATATACGTTACCTTTTTCTATAGAGAAAGAAAGATTGTCTACCGCAGTAAGTTTACCAAATTTTTTGGTTAGGTTTTCAATAGTAAGAATTGTTTCCAAAAGCAAATATGTATTAGTTAGCCATCTATTTGACGAGTTAGCTTGTTTATTGTTACATTTATTAAAAGATAATAAAGACTATCAATTGTTGTGAGTTACCTACTATAATTTAATCTTTGTGTCAATACAGTGTTTATGAAAAAAGTTGTTTTAATTACAGGAGGGTCTTCAGGAATAGGAAAGGCCATTGGAGAATACTTGCTTGCAAGGAATTATAAGGTCTACGGAACATCAAGAAATCCTGATCGCTTTAAGACAGGCTTCCCTTTTCCATTATTACAACTAGATGTAACCGACATACAGAGTATTAAAGCCTGTGTTGCATTATTACTTGAAAAAGAGGCAAGACTAGATGTATTGATTAATAATGCTGGAGTTGGAATTACGGGCCCTTTGGAAGAAACACCAATAGAGGAGATCCAAAAGGCATTTGCAACCAATTTGTATGGACCCATACAAATAACCAATGAGGCATTACCCTCTATGCGAAATCAAAAGAGTGGCCATATTATAAATATTACTTCTATTGCAGGGTATATGGGCTTGCCCTATAGAGGCATTTATAGTGCAACCAAAGCAGCTCTTGAGATTACTACAGAAGCCTACAGAATGGAATTAATGCAATTTGGCATACAGATGGCTAATGTAGCCCCTGGAGATTTTGCTACCAATATTGCCGCAGGGCGATACCATGCTCCTATAAGAGAGAACTCTCCCTATAAAAAAGCATACGGAGCTACCTTAAAAATGATGGATGCAGATGTGGATAGTGGTCAAAATCCAATACAAATGGCAGATGCTGTTTATCATATCATCAACAAAAAAACACCCAAAGTGAGATACAAAGTGGGTGCTTTTTTACAGAAATTTTCTATTGTTTTAAAGAAGGTGTTACCTTCAAAAATGTATGAGAAAATACTGATGAATCATTACAAACTCTAAAGGTATTTTTTTGCTATATCTTGTTGTTTGGAAATTGCGTCGCCAAATTCTGTTTTCATTCGCTTGACCAACTCTTTTATGGGTAGGGAGTCTTCAATGCTAGTTACCCCTTGACCCGCAGACCAAATTGTCTTCCATGCTTTGGCCTCTGTGTCCATTTCTTTTCCGAAATCTATTTTACCTTTGCTTTCTATTTGTTCTTGTGTTATACCCGCTTTTTCTAGACTCTTACTCAAAAAGTTTGCGCTCACTCCACTAATAGCGGCTGTGTAGGTAACATCTTTTGTTTGAGAGTCAATAATCATGTCTCTATATTCTTTATTAGCGCTACTTTCTGTAGTGTTTATAAAGCGAGTACCCATATAAGCTAAATCTGCTCCCATTTGCATAGCACTTGCTATATCTTGACCTGTGCTTAACCCGCCAGATAAAAGTATAAAACCATTAAAAATATTTTTAATTTCATTTATAAAAGGAACTGGATGAAGGGTTCCTGCGTGTCCACCTGCACCTGCGCATACTAAAATTAAACCATCAACACCAGCCTCAATTGCTTTCTCTGCATGACGCCTTTTAATAACATCATGAAAAACCAAACCACCATAACTGTGCACGGCATCAACCACAAGGCTAATTGCACCTAAAGAAGTTATAATTAATGGTACTTTGTGTTTTACACATACTTGCATGTCTGGCTCTACTCTTGGGTTACTGAAATGAACAATAAGATTAACACCAAAAGGAGCAGCTTTTTTACCTGTTTGTTTTTCCCAGGCTGCTAGTTCTGTTTTTATTTGCACTACCCATTGCTCGAAACCTTCGGTTGTACGTTGATTTAATGCCGGAAAAGTACCTACAATACCATTTTTACATGCTTCAATAACAAGTTCTGGCCCTGAGATTAAAAACATTGGTGCCGCCACTAAAGGCAAGCTAAGGTTTTGTGTGAATTGATTTTTATCCATAGTAGTATTTATTTTTTACTATTTTTCTTAAACAGTTTGGTGATTCTTCCAACAAAAGTTTCAAGGTCAAAAACTCCTTGGTCTGTGGTGGCTCGGTAGGTTAGCCAGATACTTAGTGGGAACATAATAAAAGTACTAAGCCATGTAGCAATAAAGGGATGCAGCGTGCCGTCTTCGGCACTATTTTTTGCAAAAATACCAATGAAATGATAGGTTAAAAAAAGCAAGATTGCCACTACCATTGGAAGGCCCATACCACCTTTACGAATAATAGCACCCAGTGGAGCTCCAACAAAAAATAAAATGATACATGCAATTGGAAGCACCTGTTTGTCATGCAATGACATCTCATACTTGTTAAGACGCTTTGTTTTTATTTTATATGCTTTTTTCTTGGCATCTATAGTTTGCAAGGTACTCTTTGCATTATTTAATGCCATTTTTGCAATTTCTGTCTGCCTTTTTTCTGAAAATAAGTCTAAATAAGTATCTAGACTATCTGGCAGCTTTTTTGCTTTGATTTTCTTGTTATTGAATTTAGAAACTCCTGTTCTGTAGTAGCTATTGTTTGCAAAAGCTTCTATGTCTTTTGAATACCCCTTAGAGAGCGAATCTATTTCTACAAATAACTCCCGAATATTAAACATATTTTGGTTGCTTAGATCATTCTCTCTATCAATATCTGTATTGTTTAACTCTGTGAGGTCTATATTTACTGTGTATTGTTTAAAGTCTGTTTTTGCAAAAGGCATGCGCTTTTGTTTTTTGATATCCCTCTCTTGAATATCTTCATACCTGGAGCCGTTGTTTAGAATTAATGATAATGTATTACTGCCTTCCTGGCTTTTAAATTCTCCAGTTTCTGCTATGGTTACTATGTAATTACCGTTTGGTTTTGATGGATTTTTTTCATGAATAATAATACCTGTAAGAAACTCATTATTCTCCCCATATTTCTTGTCTACTTTTATATTAAAACCCTCACCAATTTGGCTAAACTGTCCTTCGCTAATAACCATAGATGGGCTTACCTGGGCTAGGTTTCTGCGCAAGTTTTGCCATTTATATTCAGAATAAGGAATTATATTATTTGCAAAGAAAAAAGCAGTTAAGGCCAAAATAGATATAAACACCGTAAGACTCCTCATGGCCCTTTGTAGAGAAATACCCGTAGATTTCATTGCAGCAAACTCATATCGCTCAGAAAAACCTCCAAAGACCATTAATGAGGTAACTAGTATAGTTAGGGGAAGTACCAGAGGGATAAGCTTAGGAGTAAAGAACCATAAAAACTTTAAAATAATTATAAAGTCGATGTCTTTACCAGCTAATTCTGCGATGTACAACCAAATGGTTTGCAACACAAAAATAAACATCAAAATAACAAAGACGCTAAAAAACGTCTTGAGGTAAGAAATCAATATGTATTTGTCTAGTATTTTCACGCCAAGGAGTTAATCTAGCTGGTTAATATAGTACCCGTCGGTTGTGTACTTTTGCTTATCAAAAGTAAACAAGCTTTTTGAGAGGGGGAGGTTGGTTTTAAAAGATTGTACCGTTAAGGTGTATTTTGTTCCCTTGCTGTCTATCTGTATTAACTTATAGATGTGCTTTGTTTTTTTGTCTATACCAAGATGAATTTTTTTAATTTCAGCATTACTATCTATAGGAGTTAATTTTACAAACTGAATTTTTCTTCCTTTTATATTCTCAACAATTCCCATTTTAGAATCATAGCCTTTTTCATAGAAAGTTAACATTTGAGAGGGTGTAATGTCTTTTTCATCTTCAGGGTTGTATAAGGATATGGTTACCTCCTGGTCTTCTGGGACAATGGTATAAATAGATGTACCATCAAACATACGGGTAATGTCAAGCATGTTTAGTACATAGTTGTCATCCAAAAGAGTAAGATCTCCAAAGGTTTGTTGATTGACACCTTCCTTTTGGTTGGTGAGTGTGTATTTAAATTTAATCTGGATATTGTCATAGCTTCTAACTTTTGCTGAAACCTCACTCAGTAGGGTAGTTGCTTGTTGGCTATAGCTAGTGCTAGCTGCTAAAATGATAAGAATACTTATAACTGTTTTCATGATTTTTATTCGTTTTCCAATAGTTGGTTCAGCGCCTCAAGGGTAGGAACAGATACACTTCTAGCCTTGCTACCTTCAAAAGGGCCAACAATACCAGCAGCCTCTAATTGGTCAATAATTCTACCTGCCCTGTTATACCCTAATTTTAATTTACGTTGCAGCAAAGAGGCTGATCCTTGTTGTGCAATTACAAGCACTTCTGCAGCTTCTCTAAACATTACATCTCGTTCATTGATATTATTATCAAGATCTGTGCCACCTTCCTCACCTATATATTCTGGTAAAATATAGGCTTCTGGGTATGCTTTTTGATTTCCAATATAATCTGTTATATCTGCTATTTCTGGAGTGTCAACAAAAGCACATTGTATTCTTACCAAATCGTTTCCTTGGGTGTAAAGCATATCTCCACGGCCAATTAATTGATCTGCACCACCACTGTCTAGAATTGTGCGAGAATCAATTTTACTTGTTACTCTAAAGGCAATACGTGCCGGGAAGTTCGCTTTTATGATACCTGTAATTACATTTACAGAAGGACGTTGGGTTGCTACAATGAGGTGAATACCAATAGCACGAGCCAATTGAGCTAGTCTAGCTATGGGAGTTTCAACTTCTTTTCCAGCCGTCATTATTAAATCTGCAAATTCATCAATAACAAGAACTATGTATGGTAAGAATCTATGGTCTTCTTCTGGATTTAACTTTCGTTCTTTAAACTTAGTGTTGTACTCTTTGATATTACGTACATAGGCGTTTTTTAATAAATCATAACGGTTGTCCATCTCTACACATAAAGAGTTTAGGGTGGTAATAACCTTGTTGGTGTCTGTGATAATAGCATCTTCATCTCCGGGTAATTTAGCCAGGTAATGACGCTCAATTTTGTTAAATAAAGTAAGCTCTACTTTTTTAGGGTCTACCAGTACAAACTTTACTTCGGCTGGATGTTTTTTGTACAAAAGCGAGGTGAGTATTGCATTGAGTCCTACAGATTTACCTTGTCCTGTGGCACCTGCCATTAGTAAGTGAGGCATTTTTGCTAAATCTACTACAAAGGTCTCATTGCTAATTGTTTTACCAAGGGCAAGAGGCAATTCCATCTCTGCGTTTTGGAATTTTGGAGAAGCAATGGTAGAGCGCATTGAAACTGTTTTTGGATCTTTGTTTGGCACCTCTATACCAATAGTTCCGCGTCCAGGGATTGGAGCTATGATACGAATCCCGAGTGCAGAAAGTGAAAGAGCGATATCGTCTTCTAGGTTTTTAATTTTTGATATGCGTATTCCAGCATCTGGAACAATTTCATATAAAGTAACGGTTGGACCTACCGTAGCTTTAATACTCGCAATACCAATTTTATAATTATTGAGCGTTTCAACAATGCGGTTTTTGTTTTCTTCAAGCTCTTCTTGATTGATAGTGATACCTTGGCCTGCAGTATAGTCTTTTAGTAATTCTATGATTGGAAATTTGTAATTACTAAGCTCTAGAGTAGGGTCAAACTCTCCAAAATCTTTTACAAGTCTATCGCTTAAGTTTTCTACAACAACTGCTTCTTCTTTGGTTTGTTCAATTTCCATAGAAAGTCCTTGGTCTGGAGTCTCTTGTGTAGGTTTCTCTTGGGTAGTTTTTGTTGAGGTGTCATTGGTGTTTTGAGAGCTATCCAATAAGCTATTATTAGTGCTCGTAGGAGTTGTGTCTAGAGGGATTTCTGTGTGGGTAGTAAGGTTGCTATTTGTTTCTACAACAGGAGTGTTACTTGATTGATTAACACCTGGAGTACTTGGAGCTTGATTGAAATCTGCAGCAATTTCTTTTTTTGTTCTTTTAAAGGCGCCTTGAATCTTTTCTGGAGTTATGTTTAATCGTAAAACTAAATAAACAATAGCAAAGAATGTCATGGAGAGTACCGTTCCAATAAGACCCATGTAGTCTTGCATGAAATCATTAAGTTCAAATCCAATAACACCACTTAAAATAGAGCTGTTTCCGCTAAAAAAAGCAAAAAACACCGAAAACCATATCATCACTAGCATGCCCCAAAACCAAAACTTTAGCAGTCGTTTTTTTGTGTAATCAAAAAAGAAATAAACACCTGTAAGGGTTACTAGGCTTGCGAAAATAAACCCTGCAATCCCAAATCCTTGATACATGCATATATACGCTATATTACTTCCAAAAGTGCTAAGCCAGTTTTCTGTTTCTAGATTTCTATTTGCTATACCAACAATGCTTTGATCTGCCTGCCAAGTAAAAAGAAAAGATGTAAAAGAAATTAATAATGCTATACCAAGAAGGGCTAAGAAGCTTCCTAACAATATTTTTTGCTGCTTAGAGAGTGAAAACGAGATGGGTTTTCTTGGCTGTTTTGTTTTTTTTGGTCTTGTTGTTTTCTTTATAGCCATGTGGTGTGAGGTGTCTCAAACAAAAATACAAATTGTTATGAGTTATGTTGCGTTTTTATTTTTAAATAATAATCATCAAAATTTGAGAACTAAATATAAGCTAAAATACTTGTTTTTAAAAGTTGAAACACTATGGTTTTTTTGGGCTTTGAGTCTGTTTTAGAATTTTGGGATATATATTAAGCACCCTATTACTATTGCTGTTATTGCTGCAAAAAAAACAGCTCCTGCTGCAATGTCTTTTATATGTCCAATTTTTGGATCTTTTGCTGGGTGGATAAAATTTGCCATTTCTTCTATGGCGGTATTTAACCCTTCTGCGGTAATTACAAGACCAATAGCAAAGCACTGAAGCATCCACTGGGTTGCAGAAATATCAAAAACAAATCCAGCTACAGTAACCCCAATACTAATAAAGGTTTGCAGTTGTATGCTATGTTCGTTTTTAACCAGCTCAATGGCCCCCACTATAGCATATTTACATGCCAACACACGATTTTTTAAAAAAGCAATAAGCATTTTAAACCAAGGCATTTAAAGCAGCCTGATAATTAGGCTCTTGTCCAATCTCTGGAACTTGTTCTGAGTATAAAACCCTGTTTTGCTCGTCCAAAACAATAACAGCCCTTGCGTGCAAATTGGCAAAAGGACCATCTGTAATGCTAAGCCCATAGGCGTCTCCAAAACTTCCATCTTTAAAATCACTTAGCATTTCAACATTTTCAAGTCCTTCTGCAGCACAAAAACGCGCTTGAGCAAATGGTAGGTCTCTGGAGATGCAAAGTACCTGTGTGTTTTCAAGAGACGCCCCATGAGTGTTAAAGGTTTTTACTGCGCTTGCGCACACACCTGTATCTACACTAGGAAAAATGTTTAATATTTTTCTTTTACCAGTATAGTCTGATATTTTTTTTGATGATAAATCTGCTGCCCTAAGGTTAAAATCTGGAGCTTTTGTTCCATTTTCTGGAAGTGTTCCTACTGTAGTAGTTGGGTTTCCACCAAGAGTTATTTGAGCCATAGTTTTGTTTATATTTTAGAATTTAAATGTACAAAACACTTCACAATGTTTTGGTAGGTTGTTCATAAAAATATGGTATTAAAAATACCATATTTTTAAAACTATTTTGTTTTTATTAATTACTTTAATTAGGCTTGTTTTGCTTGTCCTAACATTCTAATTTTTATTTTAAATGCTGCAAAGAGAAGGGTCATAAATGGACTAAGCCAGTTAAAGATGGCAAACATAAAATATTCTCCAACTCCAACCCCCAGTACATCACTTTGGTAAGCTCCACAAGTGTTCCATGGTATTAAAACAGAAGTAACCGTACCAGAATCTTCTAGGGTTCTAGAGAGGTTTTCTGGAGCAAGGTCTTTGTCTTGGTATGCTTTTTTGAACATTTTTCCAGGGATAACCAGTGCAAGGTATTGATCACTTGCAATTACATTTAATCCAAAACAACTCACAACGGTGGTTGCAAACAAACCAAAAACACTTGAGGCCATTTTTAGTAATGCTTTTGTGATTCTTGCCAATGCACCAATACCGTCCATGACCCCTCCAAAAACCATCGCAGATGCAATAAGTAATATAGTCCATAACATGCCAATAAGACCTCCAGAACTAAACAATTCATTTAAAGTTTCATTGGGTGTTTCTATGGCAGTGTCACTAAAGATAGCTTGAGAAAGTGCCCCCATTGTAGAGTCAGAAACGGTAGCTAAAATTTCGGGTTGAAAAATTACAGCAAAAATGGCTGCCGAGACAACTCCTGTTGCCAGAGATATTAATGGGTTTATTTTAAGTACAATAAGCCCAATTACTAAAAGAGGCACCAAAAATAGCCATCCTGTTGTGTTAAATGTTGTATTTATGGTTTGCAAAAGGCTGCTTATATCTGCCTCTCCTGAGGTTTCAATAGTCATGCTTAAGATAGAAAACACAATTAAGGTGATAATTATAGTTGGTACCGTTGTGTAGGCCATATACTTTATATGGGTAAACAAATCTGTACCTGCCATAGCGGGGGCAAGGTTTGTTGTATCACTAAGGGGAGACATTTTATCTCCAAAATAAGCGCCAGAGATAACAGCTCCTGCAATCATTCCTGGGTTAATACCAAGGGCTGTTCCTATGCCAACTAAGGCAATACCTACTGTTGCTGAGGTGGTCCAGGAACTTCCTGTAGCTATGGATATAATAGCTGCAATTATTACAGATGCCGGTAAAAATATTTCTGGGCTTAATACCTGCAAGCCATAATAGACCATGGCTGGAATAATGCCGCTAACAAGCCAAGTTCCTGCCAAAGCGCCAACGAGCATTAGTATGATAATAGGTTTGTATACACTTTTAAGGTTTTCTATAACCTCTTTGATCATTACCCCAATAGATACTTTGTTAAAAAGCCCAACTATCATTGCAACACCTCCACCCATTAGCAGGATATATTGGTTTGAGTAATCTCCAAGCCAAGCTCCATCTTTTAAAAATATATTATAAGCAAGCAAGGACATTAATATAACTACGGGAATAAGTGCCTCCCAAATACTTAGTTGTTTGTTGTCTTTAATTTTTTGCTCCTGAATTTTAATATCTGAGAGATTCTCTTGTGGCATAGTAGAAATTTTAATTTGTTTTGTAATGTTACGATTTTGTAAAGATGTATGCAAATCAAAAAGAGAGCTGTAAAATATTTAAATATTTTACAGCTCTCTTTGAATTTTTAGTCTAAAGGTAATTTTACAAGACTCCAACGTCTTTCATGCACTGACGCATAATTTGGTAGGTGCGTTCTATGTCATCATCTAGACCAATAGAGAAACGTATAAGACCCTCTGTGAGCCCCATCTGTGCTTGTTCATCTTCTGGTATTTCAGAAGATGTTGACGTTCCTGGTGCGCTAAATAATGTTTTGTAAAATCCTAAACTTACTGCAAGATATCCTACATTTCTCTCCTGCATTAATTCCATTAGCTTATTCGCTTTTTCTAGTCCTCCTGCATCAATGGTTAACATACCTCCATACCCGTATTTTGGATTCATCATACTGTTGTAAAGGGTATGCCCTGGGTGAGAAGGTAATCCTGGATAGACAGCGCGTAGGCCATCTGCTTCAAATTTTTGTGCAAGATACAGCGCGTTTTTACTGTGCTGTTGCATGCGTATGTGTAGGGTTCTAAGGTTTTTTAATATAGAGGCTGCACGAAGACTATCCATAGATGCTCCCAAAAGCATGCAGGCGCCATCATTTACATCACGCAGTGCATCTATTAGTTCTTGAGATCCACATACAACACCGCCCATAGTATCACTACTACCATTTATAAATTTTGTTAAACTATGCATAACAACATCTGCTCCCAATTTAATTGGCGAGATACTCAGTGGTGAGAAGGTGTTATCTACAAGTAGCTCCAGGTTGTGCTTTTTTGCAATGGCAGCAAGACCATTAATATCTGCTATTTCTAGTAGAGGGTTACTAACACACTCACAGAAAATAATTTTGGTTTCAGGAGTAATGGCTGCCTCAACGGCTTCTAGATTTGTAATATCTACAAAAGTAGTATCAATGTTTAGTTTTGGCGTAAAGTTTTTTAAGAACGCATACGTACCACCATAAATAGTTCTTGATGATACTATATGGTCTCCGGCTTTACAAAATTGCAAGATGGTTGGAGTAATGGCTCCCATACCGCTGGCGGCTACATTAGCTGTTTGTGTTCCTTCCATTGCAGCAAGAGCCTCTCCTAAATACATATTTGAAGGGGTGGTGTGTCTAGAGTAGAGGTAACATCCCTCTGTATTTCCTTCAAAAGTATCAAGCATGGTCTGTGCAGATAGAAAGGTATAGGTTGAGGAGTCTGAGATAGATGGATTCACACCTCCAGATTCTCCAAAAAACTGAATATCTTGAATGTTGTTTGCAGGATTAAATTCTTTTTTTGCCATAATAAGAGGATATTATTTGATTCAGTATGATATAAAATAAATTATACATCAAATATACCATTATATAGAATAATTATTGAAATTAAGTATTAAATAAAGTAAATTATACTATATTAATATAAAAAATGTGTTTTTTAATCTAATTATATCTGTTTTGTTACGTATATTTAGAAAAATTTTATCCATGAAATTAGACTTTATAGATTTTTCGCTACTAAATTATCTACAACAGGATAGTAAACAGACCAATAAAGAGTTATCATCAAGATTGAACTTGTCTGTAACGGCAGTGTATGAAAGAATAAAAAAATTGGAGCGTAATGGAGTGATAAAAAAATATGTAGCTCTTTTAGAAAAAAAACATCTTAATTTTGGTTTTATGGTGTTCTGCCATGTAAAACTCTCTGAACATACAGAGTCTAGCATTTCAAACTTTGAGGCTAAGATTTCTTTAATTGATGAGGTTTTGGAGTGTTATCACGTAAGTGGAGAATTTGATTACCTTCTAAAAGTTATGGTTAAGGATATGGATGCCTTTAGGTACTTTATGATTAATAAATTAACCTCTTTGAAAAATATAGGAAGCACCCAAAGTTCCTTTACCATAAACGAAGTGAAAAACACAACAGTTTTGCCTGTCAAGTAAATACAACCCATACATAACTATGGTATTTTTAATTTCAAGTAAGCTATCAACTTCAAGGCCTATAAACTTTTAAACTTCTTTACAGAATTGTACCTTTGTAGTCTAGCTTCGGAAATTTTAAACCCGTTGTAAAATGTTAATTAAAAAAAGAGAGTATGTCAAAGTATGATGTTGCAGTAATAGGTTCTGGTCCTGGTGGATATGTAGCGGCAATTCGTTGTGCACAATTAGGGATGAAAACCGCAATTATCGAAAAATATAAGACCCTTGGAGGTACCTGTTTAAATGTGGGTTGTATACCAAGTAAGGCACTTCTAGATTCATCACACCACTATGAAGATGCTATGAAGCATTTTGAAGACCATGGTATTGATATTCCTGGAGAGGTTAAAATTAATTTCAAAAAGATGATTGAAAGAAAAGCATCTGTGGTAGAGCAAACTACCAAAGGGATTGATTTTCTGATGAACAAAAACAAAATTGATGTTTTTACAGGAGTGGGTTCTTTCAAAGATGCCACACATATTGAAATAACAGGTGAGAGCACCCAAACAATAGAAGCTGCCAATACAATTATAGCAACGGGTAGTAAACCAGCTACCTTGCCGTTTATTACACTAGATAAAGAGCGTGTTATTACCTCTACAGAGGCTTTGAGTCTTACAGAAATTCCTAAACACATGGTTGTTATAGGTGGAGGTGTAATAGGCCTAGAGCTTGGTCAAGTATACAAAAGGCTAGGAGCAGAAGTATCTGTAATAGAATACATGGATAGAATTATTCCTACCATGGACACTGCCCAAAGCAAGGAGCTAATGAAGGCTATGAAAAAACAAGGTGTTAAGTTTTTCTTGTCTCATAAGGTGTCTAATGTTTCAAGACAAGCAGATAAGGTACGTGTTACCGCTACAGATAAAAAAGATAAAGAAGTAACCTTTACGGGTGATTATTGTTTAGTATCTGTTGGGCGCCGCGCCTTTACAGACGGGCTTGCACTGCAAAACGCAGGTGTTAAAGCCAATGAGCGTGGTCAAGTAGATGTAAATGATCATTTACAAACAAACATTTCAAACATATATGCTATTGGAGATGTGGTGCGTGGCGCTATGCTCGCACACAAGGCAGAAGAAGAGGGTGTTATGGTTGCCGAAATATTAGCGGGTCAAAAACCTCACATAGATTATAACTTAATTCCAGGTGTTGTATATACTTGGCCAGAAGTGGCTAGTGTTGGTAAAACAGAGGAGCAATTAAAAGAATCTGGAACGCCCTACAAAGCAGGACAGTTTCCTATGCGCGCTCTAGGAAGATCAAGAGCCAGCGGTGATACCGATGGTTTTGTGAAAATACTAAGTGATGCAACTACCGATGAGATATTAGGAGCTCATATGGTAGGGGCTCGTTGTGCAGATCTTATTGCCGAAATGGTAGTAGCAATGGAGTTTCGTGCCAGCGCAGAAGATATAGCGCGTATGAGTCATGCCCATCCAACCTACGCAGAAGCAATCAAAGAAGCTGCCCTAGCCGCAACTGCAAACAGAGCGTTACATATTTAAATACATAACTAGTATCCTATAAAAGAATTCTAGGGCATGGCATGATAGTTTACTAAAATCATGTTTGTTTCTAGAATTCTTTTTTATTTGAAATGGTACTACTTTTCAATATCTTTAAAAAATGAAAAAAATCATAGCCTTTGCTGGAAGTAACAATAGTACCTCTATAAATCATGCTCTTGTAAGCCATCTGGCTTCCACCATAGAGAATTGTGATGTCACCGTGCTTAAACTTACAGACTACCCTTTGCCCATGTATGGCCAAGAAATTGAAGCTAAGGAGGGTTTTCCAGATACCTTAGTTAGCTTATTGAATATGATAAAACAAGCAGATGGTGTATTGATTTCTGTAAATGAGCATAATGGTACTATTTCTGCTTTTTTTAAAAATGTAATTGATTGGTTGTCTAGAATAGATGGTAGTTATTTAAGTGGAGCAAAAGTGATACTATTGAGCACCTCTGATGGAGCTCGAGGAGGCCAAACAGCACTAGCATATCTTACAGATTTTTATACCAGAAAAAAGGTAGACATCGTTGATAGTATTCCATTTCCTTCCTTTAGTGAGAATTTTGATCTAAAAGACGGGAAAATTGTAAATCAACAACAAGCAAAAATTATGCAAGAGGCAGTTGCCTTATTGATAGCTTCTTTATAGTGAAACGATATTCAAAAACTTTTACTGCTACCCTTACAGATACCCTCAGGCAACAATTATTGCAATGGGCGCAGCAGTATGATGAGGTTGCATGGCTAGACTCTAATGAGCATGTCCAGACACATGGCACTTATAGTGCTATATTGGCTGTTGATGCTTTTACAGCACTTAAAACAGATGCAGATAAAGCCTTTGAAAAACTTGATGAGTATCAAACAATAACAAAAGACTGGTTGTTTGGTTCTTTGAGCTACGATCTTAAAAACGATGTAGAAGCGTTAACTTCAAAAAATATAGATGGTCTAGAGTTTCCGCAGTTGTATTTTTTTCAACCCAAGAAAGTATTTCTTTTTTCTCAAACAGCAGTAACCTTATCCTACCTTAACATGGTTGATGATGAGCTACAGGAGGATTGGGATGCCATTTTGGCTACCCACGTAACTCAAAAAACGATTTCAAAACAACCCATACAGGTGCTTGCAAGAACAACAAAAGATAGCTATCTCAAAAAGGTAGCTAAAATGCTGCAACACATTAAAAGGGGCGATATCTATGAAGCAAATTTTTGTCAAGAATTTTTCAGTGAAGAGGTTACACTAGATCCCACGGCTGCTTTTTGGAAATTAAATGAGCTGTCTACCCCGCCTTTTGCTACGTTTTTAAAATTAGAACAGCAATATGTATTATCTGCCTCTCCAGAGCGTTACCTTAAAAAAGAGGGTGCACATATTGTTTCTCAGCCTATTAAAGGAACTGCCAAGCGGGCGGTTTCACCCAAGGAGGACGCAGCACTCATGTTACAATTACAGCAAGATCCAAAAGAGCGCAGTGAAAACATTATGATTACAGATTTGGTGCGAAATGATTTGTCTCGCGTCGCAAAAAAAGGAACAGTGACAGTCCAGGAGCTCTGTAAAATTTACACCTTTGAGCAGGTGCACCAAATGATTTCTACCATTGTGTGTGAAGTGCCTGAGTCTATACGTTCAGTTGAAATTATAAAAAAAACCTATCCTATGGGTAGTATGACAGGGGCTCCCAAGGTAAGTGCAATGAAAATTATTGAAAAACTAGAAGACGCAAGGCGAGGAGCCTACAGCGGTGCTGTAGGGTATTTTACCCCAAGTGGTGATTTTGACTTTAATGTTGTAATTCGTAGTATTTTATATAATGCTGCTAAACAATATGTGAGTTTTTCTGTTGGTGGGGCAATTACTGCAAAATCAATTCCTGAGGCAGAATACCAGGAGTGTTTACTAAAAGCAAAAGCAATGCGGCAGGTATTAGCCCAATAAAATTGTGTTACCCGCATTTTATCATTATTTATGCATACATTATTACTATAATTTAAGACGTGGTTACAGCATTTAAAAAGCATATTGCAGCTCATTTTCCAGCACTGGCAGATCAAAAAATTTTGGTTGCTTGTAGTGGTGGTCTAGACAGTATTGTATTGTTGCACTTGCTTCAAAAAATTGGTCTTACTCTAGGGGTTGCTCATTGTAATTTTAAACTAAGAGGTGCCCATAGTGATGCCGATCTTAGCTTTGTTGAAACCATAGCAGCCAATCTGGGAGTTCCAGTATTTACGACTGTTTTTGACACTAAAACGTATGCTAAAACCCAAGGAGTCTCTACACAAGTTGCTGCCCGTGAATTAAGATATGATTGGTTTTATAGTACGGCAAGGGCAAATGGCTATGATAGAATTGCTACAGGACACCATGCAGATGATGACCTTGAAACCTTTTTTATAAATCTTTCTCGCGTTACAGGTTTAAGGGGGTTAACCGGTATTGCTTCCAATACCGAGCAGTTAATTAGGCCTTTATTGCCTTTTTCTAGAGCACAAATAATGCAATTTGCTAAAAAAGAAGAATTGTTTTGGAGAGAGGATTCTAGTAATAGTACTCGTGATTATTTAAGAAATAAACTTCGTCTTGATGTAATTCCAGCCTTTAAAGGTGCGAACAAAACTGTTTTGCAAAATTTCCAACAAACCCAACAGCATCTTAAAGAAAGTCAAGCATTGCTAGAAGATTATATAACTTTGGTGACAAAGTTGGTGGTCTCCCAAACAGATGCTGGCTATGAAATTGATATTAAGCAATTACAAGCACTACCAAATACCAATACACTATTGTTTGAGTTGTTATATCCGTATGGGTTTACAGATTTTAAGGCAATCGCTAGTATTCTAGAAAGTGAAGTAGGCAAGAAGGTGCTTTCAAAGCAGTATGTGCTCCATAAAGATAGAAACCATCTTGTTTTAACTACAAAAGAGCAGGTAGTAGACCCTCGTGTTTATTGTATTGATGCCAAACAACAAAGTTGTACCATTCCTATAAAATTAAACTTTACAGAGGTAGCCCAGGTAGGAGAACATGAGCCGAATAGCCTTTATGTAGATGCTGCAAAACTTAGATTTCCTTTAAAGGTTAGAGCATGGCGTTTGGATGATGTTTTTCATCCCTTTGGCATGAAAGGAAAAAAGAAACTCACTAAGTTTTTTAAAGATGAAAAGCTATCTTTGTTATCCAAAAACAGCGTTTGGGTATTGGAGAGTGGAGATGAGATTGTTTGGGTTATTGGCTTAAGACCTGATGACAGATATAAAGTAACAAGTGCCACCAATAAGGTGTTAAAGATACAATGGAATACATAATTATGAGAAAAATAATATTTTTTGTTTTAGTACTTACGTCATTTATTAGTCAAACCAATGCGCAAGGTTTTTTAGATCCTGTTACCTGGGATGTGAGTTTAGAAAAAAATAGTGGTGATCTATACACCATCACTATGGAGGCTGTTTTGGAGGAGAAATGGCATTTGTACAGCCAAGTGGAGCCAGAAATGGGCCCGGATGAAATTGGCCCAATTGCTACAGAATTTAGTTACAATACTAGTGATACTAGTTTTGTTTTAGTGGGTGAGACCATAGAGCCAGAGGTGGCTCCTTTTTATGACCCTATATTTGAGATGGATATTATTTTCTTTGATAATTATGCTGTGTTCACTCAGCAAATCAAAGTTATAAACCCAGACAAGTTAGAAATTGAAGTAGATATTTACTATTCTGTGTGTGATGATAAACAGTGTTTGCCTCCAGAGAGTAAGATTTTTAAAATTGGTTTAAATGATAAGAAAGCTGCTGCCCAGGTAGCAAATATCACTCAAGAAGATCTTGATAAATCAGCAAAGTTGTCGATTCCTTTAAAAGGAATGGAAAAGTACCAAACACAAGATCAAGAAGGTAAAACATTTTTGACCATATTCTTTTTAGGTTTTATAGGTGGGCTTATAGCTCTGTTAACACCGTGTGTGTTTCCTATGATACCTTTAACCGTTTCATTTTTTACAAAGAGTGCTAAAAACAAAAAAATAGGGATGCGTAACGCCATTTTATATGGTTTTTTCATATTTGGAATTTATGTATTACTTAGTTTACCATTCCATCTTTTAGACTCTTTAGACCCAGAGATATTAAATAATATTTCAACAAACGTTGCGCTTAATGTGATCTTTTTTATCATTTTTATTGCCTTTGCTTTTTCGTTTTTTGGATACTATGAAATTACATTGCCACAGTCTTGGAGTAATAAAATGGATGATAAAGCCAACAGCATAGGAGGGATCATCGGTATTTTCTTTATGGCCCTTACACTTGCCATTGTTTCTTTTTCATGTACTGGGCCTATTTTAGGCTCTTTATTGGGAGGCTCTTTATCCAGTGATGGAGGCGCCATGCAACTATCTATGGGTATGGGAGGTTTTGGTTTGGCCTTAGCGCTACCCTTTGCATTATTTGCACTGTTTCCAAATTGGTTAAACACACTGCCAAAAAGTGGTGGTTGGTTAAACACGGTAAAGGTTGTTCTTGGTTTTGTTGAATTAGCCTTAGCCTTTAAGTTTCTATCAAACGCAGATCTTGTTGAACACTGGGGATTACTAAAAAGAGAAATTTTTATTGCCATTTGGGTAATTTGTGCCCTTGGTCTTGCACTTTATTTGTTTGGATTTATTAGGTTTCCACATGATGGCCCAAAAAAGAAGAAACTTCCTTTGGGTAATATCATTGTAGGTGTTGCTAGTATTTCTTTCTTTTTATATTTACTACCAGGGCTTACAAACACAAAGTATTCAAACCTAAAGCTACTCAGTGGTTTCCCTCCACCTATGTTTTATAGTCTTTACGAGAGAGATCTAGGAATTACAGGATTTAAAGACTTTTATGATGGTCTTGAAGAGGCAGAAAAAGCTGGTAAACCAATCATGATAGACTTTACGGGATGGGCTTGCGTAAATTGCCGTAAAATGGAAGAGCAGGTTTGGACACGTGATGATATTTATTCTGTTATTACGGATGATTACATTTTGGTTTCTCTATATGTTGATGACAGAAAACAACTAGACAGTGACAACACATTTAATTTTTTAAAGCCAACGGGTGGCACCAAGGCCATAAAAACAGTGGGTGATAAGTGGGCTACATTCCAGACCGTTAATTTTAAAAACAATTCTCAGCCCTATTATATTTTAATAGATAAAGACTTTAATCTATTAAATAGTCCTTTAGGGTATACTCCAGATGCAGATGCGTATTTAGAGTGGCTACAACAAGGACTTAACACCTTCTATAAAAACAAATAAAAATTAAATAGGCGCTTTTTTAATAATCTATTTAGTTTAATGTCTTTGTTGTACTATATATTGTGGTATTTTTATCAAATATTTAGTACAACATTATGCGTATACCTTACATTGTTTTTTTTGTTTTTTGTTTTTACACTACAACAACTCTTTCACAAGAGCTACCTCCAATTACAAATTATTCTACCGAGCTTTACAAAGCAGGAACCCAGAATTGGTCTATCACAGAATCTTCTGACAACTTTATATATGTTGCTAATAATGAAGGACTTCTAGAGTATAACGGGTCTTATTGGTTGTTGCATCCCTCTCCTAATAATACAATTGTTCGTTCTGTTTGTGCTGTGGGAAATAAAATTTATAGCGGTAGTTATATGGAATTTGGTTACTGGCAACCAGGTCCAGATGGTATACAAAAGTACAACTCACTTACTACAACATTAAATATTAATCTTATCGAAGATGAACAGTTTTGGAGTATTACTCCTTATAACAAATGGATCTTATTCCAATCTTTGAGCAGAATATATATATACAACACAGAAGATAGCACTGTTAAAGTCATTGATACAGACAATACGATACAAAAGCTATTTAAGGTGGGACAAGAAATTTATTTTTTTGTTATAAATAGAGGCTTGTTTACTATTGAAAATGGAATTAAAAAGAAATTATTTGACGCAAAAGAATTCAATAATGATATTGTAGTACAAATCTTATCTGTAAATAACAAAACACTTGCTGTTACTCAAAATAGTGGTGTTTTTCATTTGGACAGCACTAGAGTTAATCCTTGGCCAATTTCTGTGGCTAAAGATATCAAGCGGGCTAGTATATATACAGCTCTTGCCCTTAAAGATGGAACCCTGTTACTGGGTACTATTGGTAGTGGTATTATTCATCTATCAGCCACCGGAGAACAGCTTTTTAATATTAACAGATTTAATGGTCTTGGAGATAATACTGCCTTATCTCTTTATGAGGATCACAATAGCAATCTATGGGTTGGGCTAGATAATGGTCTAGATTGTGTAAATCTTACATCTCCGTATTTAAGTTATACAGATAGAAAAGGTACCCTTGGTACCACCTATGCTTCTATAATTTTTGAGAACAATCTGTATTTAGGAACAAATCAAGGCCTGTTTTATAAGCCTTTGGATACAAATACTGCTTTTAAACTAATACGAGGAACAGAGGGCCAGGTTTGGTGTCTTGAGCAGATTAACAACACCTTGTTTTGTGGTCATAACAGAGGTACATTTCAAATAGATGGCTCCAAAGCTAGTATTGTAGCCAATGAGATGGGAACTTGGTCTATTAAGTCAATACCTGGAGAAAATAAAGATATCTTGATTCAAGGAAATTACAATGGTTTAAACATTCTTGAAAAGAAAAATGGTGTTTGGAGTTTTAAAAATAAACTTGAAGGGTTTGATATTTCTTCAAGATATTTTGAGTTTTCTTCAGATACTACTATTTTGGTTAGTCATGAGTATAAAGGCGTCTATACATTAGCCCTTGATTTAGGATATACCAATGTTCGTAATGTTAAAAAACACACCTCTGTCACTAAGGGCTCAAACTCTAGTATAGCAAAATTTTACGACCGCCTCTTATACGCAAACGAAGAGGGTGTTTTTTTCTTAGATACCAAAAAAGATACGTTTTTAAAGGAAGAGACTTTGAGCACTATTTTTTCTAAAGAATCATACGTATCTGGTAAACTAGAGACCAATGTCTCAGAAATGTTATGGTTTTTTACCAAAGACGGCATAACCTATGTAACCAAAGAGCCCTTTACAGATTCTTATATCATTAAAACAATGCAAATTCCAATCTCTCTTCGTAAACAGAAGAAGGGATTTGAGAATATTTCAAGAATAAACTCTCAACAATTTCTCTCTGGGACTTCAAATGGCTACTTTTTAATAAACACTAAAAATACCCCTGAGAAACGCTACGATGTAAATCTAAACGCTATTTACGTTGGCCAGAGTAAACAAGAAGCGGCACTAATTAATAAAGATCAGCGCTTGTTTAAAGCTAGTGATAATTGCATTGTTTTTAAATATTCTGTTCCTGAGTATGATGCCTATAAGATTTCAGAATTTCAATACCTTCTTGAGAGTGATTCAAATACCTCTTGGAGTGATTGGAACACAAACGCTAGTGTTTCTTTTGATAATTTAAGTTATGGTGATTATACCTTTCGTTTAAAGGCACGTGTAAATAACACCTTGCAAGAGAGTGAGGCTCAGTATTCCTTTACCATAGAGAGACCTTGGTACTTTTCTTTGCTTTCAATTACTTTGTATGTTGTAGCGTTTATTTTCTTTTTCATACTTGTGAACGCATGGTATAAAAGAGGGTATAGGTTAGAAAAAGATAGAATTTTAGAAAAAAGCAGTAGAGAGATTGCTTTAAAGGAGCTTGAGGCTCAAAAGGAAATCATTCAATTAAAGAACGAAAAACTACAACAAGAAATTGAAGCTAGAAATAGAGAATTAGCGGTATCTACCATGAGTATGATAAAAAAGAACAATGTATTAAATGATTTTAAAGAAGAGCTTTTAAAGTTTTCTGAAATAGAAACGGTAGCGCCATTAGTTAAAAAGATTAATAAATCCTTGAATGATAAAGATGATTGGGAGTTCTTTGAGGAAGCATTTAACCATGCAGATAAGGATTTCTTTAAGAAAGTTAAAGACATACACCCAAATCTAACGGCAAATGATTTGCGGTTTTGTGTTTATTTAAGGCTAAATCTATCATCCAAAGAGATAGCTCCATTGCTTAACATCTCCCACAGAAGCGTTGAAATTAAAAGATACAGATTGCGTAAGAAAATTAATCTTGATCATAAAGTCAACCTAAACAACTACTTTATAGATTTAAAATAGATACAACATCCCATTTTCAGCTTACAACATTACCACAACATTTGTTTTAAAGAGCTTATTTACAGTGGTTGTTGCTATTTACTTTACAATACAAAGACTATATATTTACGGCGCTTTTATTGCCATATTGATAATTTATACCCACTGTATTTATGATGTATGTGTTTTGTATAGGTTGAAATTAAGGAAATGTTAGTTTTCTATACCTATCTTGTACCAAAATTATATTGAATGAAACACATTAGTATTTTTGTTGCTGTATTTTGTTTTTGCTTTGTGGCGAGTGCCCAAAACTTTTCATTATCAGGAACAGTAGTAGATCAAGACCAAAACATACCCTTATTAGGTGCTACCGTTTTGGTAAAAGGAACACAAAACGGTGTCACCACAGATTTTGATGGAAATTTTAAAATTGATGAAGTCTCAGTTAATGACATATTAGTAGTGTCATACGTTGGCTTTGTTAATTCAGAAATGCGCATCACATCTCAAAACAACGTTACAATTTCATTAATTCCAGATGTAGACTCCTTAGAGGAAGTTTTAATTGTAGGTTATGGTACCCAACGTAAGAAAGAAATTACTGGTGCTGTATCTGTAATATCTAGTGAAACTATTGAGGATTTAAAACCAACTAGAATCGAGCAAGCCCTACAAGGTCAAGTTGCTGGTGTTCAAATTACCCCAAGCTCTGGTGCTCCTGGTAGTGGTTTAGATATTAAAATTCGTGGTATAGCAACCAATGGAGATAGTAGACCTTTAATACTTCTAGATGGTAACGTAATTGAAGATTTGAGTGTTGTAAACCCTTCAGATATAGAATCCATCAATGTATTGAAAGATGCAACAGCTGGTATATATGGAGTAAGAGCTGCCAACGGTGTTATTTTAATAACAACAAAAAGTGGTAGTTATGATTCTGAAATCAAATTTGATTTTAAATCATATTACGGTATACAAGAAACAACCCGTAAAATTCCTGTTTTAAACGCTACAGAATATGCAGGCCTTGTTAACGAGGCTAGAATCAATAATGGTGATGCGCCACTTTTTAATAATGTTGGCTCTTTAGGTCAAGGTACAAATTGGCAGGATGAAGTTTTTGAATCGGCTCCAATATCTAATGCAGATATTTCTGTTTCTGGTGGTACAGAAAATGGACGTACCTCTTTTAGTGCTTCCTACTTAACACAAGATGGTATTGTTGGTGGTGATAAAGCTAACTTCAACCGTTTTACTTCTAGATTAAGCCATGACAGAAAAATTTTAAAGAAAATTGAGTTTAACTCTTCTTTGCTTTTTTCTGGTATAGAGCGTAAATCCTTATCAGAAAACTCTTTGGGTTCTGTCTTATATAATGCATTAAACAATGCGCCAACTTTTACGGTAAGAGATCAGGCTGGAAATTACACTTTAGCAGAAGGATTGGGTAATGAAGTAATCAACCCATTAGCACAAATGGAAAACACTAATAACAAAACTAGGGTTAGAAAGCTTAGTGGAAGTTTTAGTGCTAATTATAAATTCCTAGAACATTTCAAAATTGAATCTAGAATCCAAGCCAACTATGCAGAGGTGTTTGGATTTAGTTACACTCCAGTTGCTTTTTACGGATCTGGAAAAGTATTTAATATTGATACAGATAGAGATATTATTTCTGAGTCTGCAAATATTTTTAGAGATTACACCTTCGATACTTTTGCAAACTATAACAATACTTTTAACGATACCCACAAGCTAGACGTTACTTTAGGTACTTCTGTATTTCAAACAACGGGAAGGTTTACTGGATTTACAGGAATTAACGTTCCTGGAACCACTGGTATAGATGTGGATATTCAAGATGCTGAAATTGTTACCAACAACTTCCAAAATGGAGGAAACACATTTGATGCAAGACTTCTTTCATATTTTGCTCGTGTGCAGTATGATTACAAAGGGAAGTATTTATTCTCTGGTGTTATGCGTAGAGACGGTTCTACAAAATTTGGACCCTCTAATAAATTTGGTTATTTTCCTTCTGCATCTGCTGGATGGATCGTTTCTGAAGAAAGTTTCTTAAACGAGAGTAACACGTTCGATTTCTTAAAAATTAGAACTTCTTATGGTATTTTAGGTAATGACAGAATTAGAGACTTTGGTTTCGAATCTTTATTAAATGGTGAGGGTGCTTATGTATTTGATGATGAATTACTTATTGGTACGGCTATTGGAGGGCTTTCAAATCCTGAGATACGTTGGGAAAAGCAATACACTTTTGATGTAGGTCTTGATGCTAAGTTTTTTGACAACAAGCTTGATGTATCTATAGATTACTTTAACAGACGTACAGAAGACTTATTAATAACACCACAAACCTCTGGTATTTTAGGAGGAAATGCTCCGGGTTCTGGTGCACCTACTGTAAATGCTGGATCTGTTGAGAATACAGGTTTAGAATTAAGTCTTTCTTATAGAAAAACAGTCTCAGAAGATTTTAAATACAACCTTAGTTTTAACGCTACTGCCCTAAAAAATGAAGTTTTAGAGGTAAACGGTGATGCTAGTTT
>Ga0213868_10000684_pt1 | contig 32467 bp, 22 predicted proteins | sample PICome_9_FD_160087 | JGI IMG/M metagenome (GOLD analysis project Ga0213868, IMG submission 160087) | Coastal seawater microbial communities near Pivers Island, North Carolina, United States - PICO127 | ecosystem: Environmental > Aquatic > Marine > Coastal | place: USA: North Carolina... | reverse complement strand
CACCCCCGCGGCGAGCACCGCGTCGAGGCGCGAGGGCCGGCGGTCCTGCCGCGTTGGAAGGACCGCCCCGAGCTCCCGGCGCACGGACATCTGGCCAGCCCTCCGGCCTCCGGCCTTGGGCGTCTGCCCGCTTCCCCCTCTTGCGTGCTCCAATCCCGCCTTATTGCGCGCACGCGCACGCACACGCACACGCACACACACACACACACACGCTGCACATACCCACCCCAGCGCTCCTGCACTCCTGCACTCCTGCACTCTTGCACTCCTGCACTCCTGCACTCCTGCGCTCCTGCGCTCCTGCACTCCTGCGCTCCTGCACTCCTGCGCTCCTGCACTCCTGCACTCTTGCACTCCTGCACTCTTGCGCTCCTGCGCTCCTGCGCTCCTGCACCGCAACAGGGCAAGCGCAAGGTCGCCGCGGTGGTGGGCCGACCCGTGCTGGCCGTGGAGGTGGAAAAGGCGGCCACGACTACGGAGGCCGGGCCTTCGAGCTTGGGCGCATCGGCAGAGGCGCCCATCCCGGTCTACGACGACGCGGACGCGATGCAGTCGCTCAAGGCGATCCGCGAGCGCATTGCGCACCTCTTGTGACGACTACGTGGAAGGCAAAGGCGCGCCGCAGCTCGTGCAGTTCTGTGCCGAGTTCAAGCGAGCACACGGCCTGCGCGAGAAGCTGCACGCCGTGTACTGGACGTCCTCCTTCTTTCGAAAGGAAACGGACGTCCGGATCGATTGGGACGCGTACGCGCGCGATCGTTCGCGCATGCAGGGGCGCCCCCCCGACGCGGCGTCGGGAAAACGGGCCCCAAGAGTCGGCATTGGGTCGCTTTTAACCCCCCCCATATAACGCCGCAAGTTAACCGCACCAAAAGTCCGACGACGATTGCCGATTTGCAACTCGTGTGCGCAGATCGCGCGCCTGACAATTGCGCGGCGCGTTTCAAACTTTTGACTCGTGATCGGCGTTCGTGAATTCCGTGCGCGCGCAAATGTCCGACTCCGATTCGGGGGTGGATGACGCGCTGCACTCCTACTTTGGGCCCTCGGGCTCGCCCAAGGCCAAGCGCGCTCGGACCGAGGGCACCGCGGCGTGGCCGCCCGACATCGAGGTGGCGGACGCCGAAGAGCTCTCCTCGAGCGACGACGAGGCGTCGGTGGCCAAGCGCAGCGTCTTCTCGGGCATCGCCTCGTCCGTGGCCACGGTGCGCTCCGCGTCCCCGGTGCCCGCACCGCATCCCAACTGGACCTGGCACGAGTCAAACCAGCCGGACTTTTGCGCATCCGAGTGCCGCTGGAATGTGATCGCCGAGCTCCGCAAGCGGCGCCTCATGCGCGAGCACGCCAACGCCAACCACGAGCGGCTCGCCCGCGCCACGGCGGCAGCCCCGGGCCCTTCCCCCAACCAGGGCGCGGCCTCGTCGTCGGGCACGAACGTGGCCGACTACGTCATCGTGTCCGACGACGACAGCGACAGCGACAGCGACAGCGACAGCGACGACGCCGACGCCGACAACGGCGCCGCCTCGGGCTCGGGCTCGACCTCGGCGCGGGCGTCGGCGCGGGCGCCGAACCCGGCGTCCTCCCCCGCGCCGACGCCAGACATGCCCACGGTCGTCGAGGAGGACGAGGAGGACACGAGTCAGGTGGTGGACCGGTACGACGCGCCCCTCGCTTCCATCGGCCCCGAGCATCCGGCGTCGCTTTGCACATCGGGGACCCTCACCTACTGCCCGCCGGCGGCGCTCGACCCCGACGACACCGACGGCCTGTTCGCGCCCTTCCTGCTCAAGGAGCACGTGCTCTCGGCCGCCCAGCTGCACCCCGTGGCGCTCGCGATGCGGGCCTTTGAGCGCGGCCGCGCCTTCCTGATCGGCGACGGCACGGGTGTGGGCAAGGGCCGCGAGTCGATGGGCGTGATCATGAGCCACTGGTACCGCAGCCGCTCGCGCCGCGCGCTCATCGTCTCGACGGGCAGCCTCGCGAGCGACGTGCGGCGCGACTTCAACGACTGCCGCGTGGCGGAGGCGTTTCCAGGCACCACCTTCTTCGACGCCTCGAAGGCGCTGCCCAAGCCCGGCGAGCTGACCTCACGCGCGGTCATCTTCACCACCTACTCGCAGATCCGCTCGCCGCAAAAGGGGTTTGCGCCCTATGCCAAGCTCATCCGGGCCAGGGGCAGCCGGCCTGCCGGCACCTTGGTGCTGGACGAGGTTCACAAGGGCGTCGGAAGTAGCACCACGGCCACCTACAAGGAGATCGAGAAGCTGATCGAGGCCTCGCCCGACTCGCCGCTGCTGTGCATGAGCGCGACCTTCGCCTCGCACATCGACGGGCTGCGGATGCTCGCGCCGCGCCTCGGGCTCGTGAGCGAGGAGGCGGCGGATGGCACCGCCTTCAAGACCTTTGGCGAGCTCAAGCGCGCGCTCTCCCTGCACGGCGCGACGGGTCTCGAGCTTCTCACGGCGCAGCTCAGCCACGAGAACCTGTTCCTGGCGCGCGTCATCTCCTACCACGGCACGCGCACCGATCACCTCGCGTGCACCATGTCCGAGGAGCACGAGCGGCTCTACACGGCCTGCGCCAGGATATACGCCGACCTGTGGGACACCGGCCTGTTCGTAACCAAGCAGCCCAAGGGGTACTTTGCCAGCAGCAAGGTGCGCTTCTTCAAGTCGCTCACGCTTCTCGCGAAGCTCAAAGGCGTGGTCGCGCGCGTCCGCGCGGAGCTCGCCCAAGGCCGGCAGGTGGTGGTCACGACCCTAGGCACGTCCGAGGCGGCGCTGAAGCGCGCGGACGCCGAAGAGGTCGAATGCTCAGGAGGGGTGTCCGCGCTCCGCGACGAGCTGCGAGCCACCATCCGGTACGGCCGCGACAAGTGCCTGCCGAGTCTGATACAGGAGGCCGAGCTGGACGCGCTCGCCGCGCGCGTCGACGGGCTTAGCCTGAGCCAGTGCGGCGCGCTCGACCTGTTCAAGCACGAGCTCCGCGAGTTTGGCGTCGCCGAGCTCACGGGCCGCACTAACGAGCTGCGGTGGGACGCGAGCAAGAGCGGCTGGTTCCCGCGGAAGATGCACAACGACATCGTAAAGGCGCGCGCCCTCTTCCAAAAGGGCGTGTGCCGGGTGGCCCTCGTGTCGGCCGTGGCCGCCACCGGCATCTCGCTGCACGACGACGGCACCGCCGACGACGGCCGCTCGCACCCCCGCACCATGGTGTTGTTTGAGCTCCCCTGGTCGGCCGCGGCCTCGGTCCAGCTGCTGGGCCGCGTGCACCGCTCGGCCCAGTGCTCCGAGCCGCTCTTCCTCACGACGGCCATCACCACGGCCGAGCAGCGCTTCTCGGCCGCCGTGGCCCTCCGCCTGCGGCAGCTCGGCGCGCTCACCACGGGCGACCAGCGCGACGACGGTGGCTCCAACATCGCGCTCGATGGCGAGCTGCTGCTGAGCGCTGCGGGCAACCGCGCCGCCAAGCAAGTGGCCGACATCCGCGACATCGGCGTCCGGAAGGAGGCCGCCGGCCGACAGCTGCTCAACTTCTCGCTCGGCCTGGCGCCCAGCGAGTCGGACGAGATCATCCAGGAGTTCTTCGAGCTCGCCGAGAGCGAGCACCACAAGGATGTGGCCCACGGCAAGATCGCACCGCCGCGCGCGACGCTCAAGGAGGACGGCGACAAGACGGTCCTGGTTGACACCTTCCATCGCCCGGGCGTGGAGCTCACCAAGTGGCGTCTCGATCGCCGTCTCACATGGGAAGACGTTTGTGCCAAGAAGCGCGAGCTCGAGTCCAACGGCCTGTGCACAGTGGGCTTTGCGAGCTCCATCGCGTCAGAGGCCCATGGATTGGCGCTCTGCCAATACCGTCACGGCTACGTGATGGCGCGCTGCTTCTTCATCGACGGTCGCATCGCGCGCGTGCACCCGGAAAAGCTTGTGACGTCGTATCAAGGCATCGAGACGCGCTGGCGCAACACCTACAACCACACCCAGCACCTGGTGGCGCACCTGGCCATGGTGCCGTGCCTCGAAGCGCTGAAGGTATTGACCAAGCTCCCGAAGACGTATCGGGTTCAATACGCCGACGGACGGCGGCAGCTGGGCATCTATATCCCGTCAGAGCTGGTTCGGGGGCTTCGCACGCCGCCCACTCCTGCCGCACAGGAGCCATGAGCGATGCCGTGGCGGAAATGCCAGGGTGAACGGGTGTGGGGGTGTGGGTGGGGGGCATGTGAGAGTGCCGTTGAAAATTTTTGGAACTGATTTTTTTTTGCAACTTGTGACGCGCGTGATGCGCGAGTTTTTTTATTTGCATGCCCTAACAATTCAAAAAAGAGCGGACCCCATGGTTCCCCTCTGCCCTATCGCCATCCGAGCGTCGTCCCACTTCCCTGCCCCATGGTTCCCCGTTTCCCTATCGCATCCGTGCGTCGTCCCCATCCCTGCCCTGCTCAAATAATTAGTCCGCGTCCTTGACGCACAGCGCACCGCTTCCAGTCGTCATGCGTGTCACGTCTTGCCAGGTTCCTCCGGTCGCGGTGATGATCATGTTGATATAATTTTGGCCGGGGTAGTACGTCGGCTCGACTTGTTCAGGGTCGCTCGTGCCCCACGGGATCTCGTCCGCGGCGTACTCGTTACCGGTGGGCATCCTCCAGTTTTCTCCGGGTGCCGCCGTCGCCGGGGCCACGACCGGGAAGTCCTGTGCGATGTTGATCCACACTTTGGAGTCGCCGAGCTGGCCGTGAACGTGCGTTGCAAACGCGTCGCTCTCGGCGCGGTTGGACGGGTAGTAGAGCTGGCTATTGGCGCCCCCGCACGCCGCGCGCGCAAGGTCGATGTTGTATGCCGTGTCGTCCAGTATCTTGAGACAAACCGTCTGGCCACCAGTCGCCACGCCAGTAGCGTCATCCCAACCTTGGTTTGTGCTCACGCCCCAACACGCGTTCATAAACGCAATGTAGGGCACCATGCAGACGACGCGCGCGGACGGAGAGCACCCGAAATCGTACCAACCACTGACTGCGGCCATGGCGCTCTTCCGGTAGAGCAGGCAGTCCTCCGGCCCGTCGTCGGTGGCGCCTGGAAAGTTGGTGGGCTGGCCCGATGCCCACCCAAAATTGGTGACGGCGCTGCTATCGTCCCACACCCACCCCTCCTCGCCAGCGGTTGCATCAGCGCCCTGCTGTGCGCCAATCCAGAAGTAGAGCCAGCTGGTCTGTGCACCGTCGAGGCCATTGATGATGCCCAAAACCTCTGCGTCGTCGGAGGCGGTCTTGGGCATGACGAGCTCGCCGCCTTCCGTTGCGCATGCGGCGTTGGCCTCGGCCTTGGTCCAGACGGCCGTCCCATGCAGTTTGAGGCAGCGCTCCGCACCGCCCAGGGTAACGCTGCGCCACCCAACCTCGCAAACTGAGCTTGGGCGCTCAAAGAGCACGAATTGCTTGCTGAGCGCGCTGCTGCTGCTGCAGCACGACTCGCTTTCGTACAACGACTGAAAGTCGGCGCATCCGCTCACGGTCTGTGGTGCTCCCAGCCAAGTAGTTCCGTAGACGACTTCCCGCTGGAGTCCAGCCAAGAATGTGGCCGTCGACATGACCGACTCGGCCGCCACCGCCGCCACCGCCACCGCCGCCGCCACCGCCGCCACATCACATACTCTGGTCCCGCGACCACTACTAGAGGCGGTCGCAAAAACTGTATATCTGCGCCAACCAATTGAGAGATTATACCAAAGCGGAGAAGGGCGTAACCTTGACGCGATCGCGCTATTCTGGAGCTTGCGCCGCATCCCACCACGCACGCGCTTGTTGGCGATGAGCACGCGAGTGCCCTGGTCTCACTGGAGCGATACCGAGCTGGACGATCTGCGGTACTTGCTGACTATCTATGGGCACCGCCGGCTCAATTACACGCGCGTCGCGCGCCTCTTTGAAAACCGCACACCTGCCGACGTCAAGCACCGAGCCACCTGCATCCGCGACCTGGCACGGCGCAAAAAGCGCCGTGCGGAGCACCGCGTGCTCCTTACACAAGCGAAGGAGCCGCTGAGCCCCACGAGCGTGGTGGACCAGCTCCTACCGCCCGAGGGCCGGCTCCATCCGGAGGTGGTGTGGATGCCTCCCACTGTGGAGGAGATTGGTCAAATAAATCTGTGACCCTCGTGCCGCCAGCGCCGACCCTCGTTGAGGCAATCTAAAGTTTAAAGCTCCGTTAGGGTCATTCTCTTACACAACACCTAATAAACGGCACGTTTGGCGAGATGGCGCTTCTTAGCGCCAAAGCCGTCAGCACTCCGTCAAACAGCAGCAGCAACACAAAGACCACAAGGAAGATCGTCGCCGTGATCGCAGCGCCCGTAGCGTCATAGTTGGCCTCGCATGTGGACAGGATCTCCATCCACCCGTGCCTCCTCACCCCTTATTCAATCACACTCTGCTTATCTCCACGGCCTTTTGCACGCATGCGATCGCCAGCAGCACGGCGAGCCCGTGGGCCACCGCGCGCAGCGGCGCTTGCCACGTGGAGCGCGCAGCGATGGCCCTGGCGAGTTTTTGCTGCTCCGCCTCGTCGGGTAGCAGCACCTGCGTCTCCGTGCGGCCGCTCACGAGGTTCTCCACCTGGCTCACGCTCGCCAGCGGCCACGCGCTGCGCAGCGCTTGCAGCATGCCCGGTGCATCGGCCTTAGAGGCCAGCAGCCGCACGCGCATGGCGCCGTCCGCTTCGGTGCGGCGCACGGAGGCGATCTCCGCACCGTCGTCAAACTTCCGCACGCGCGCCAGGATGCTCTCACACAGCGCCTGCGCCATCATCGATCGCCGCCCGACCCGGTTGCACAAGTTGCAAATGCACCTTCCCACCCTTCCCACCCTTCCCACCCTTCCCACCCTTCCCACCCTTCCCACACAACCCACACAACCCACACAACCCACACAACCCACACAACCCACACAACCCACACAACCCACACAACCCTAACCCTTCCCACCTTCCCAAGCGGACCGGGAAGTAGGGATCCTATGCACCAAACTATTATACCAGAATAATAATCTCGAGGTGGAGATCAATATGCTGCGAGAAAGAGTTGAGCACCTGGGGCAAGGGTGAAGTGCTCAACTAATTTTCACTGAAGAAATTTATTAAGTGTATAATTAATTAGATCTTAAGGCGACGACGACGCGGGCGATCCGCCTTCCACTCCTAGCTGGATCAAGTTCTCCACCTGCGCGGCGTCCAGGTAGGAAGGGCCGCGCTGACCGCTTCCACTACTGGGACCCGGCGCGCCGGGATTGCCCACGTTTTCGGCGCCATCGGCGCCGTCGCCATCGGCGCCGTCGCCATCGGCGTCGGCGCCATCGGCGTCGGCGCCATCGGCGTCGGCGCCATCGGCGTCGGCGCCATCGGCGTCGGCGCCATCGGCGTCGGCGCCGTAGGCGTTGCCATCCTCGTAGCTGTTGAGGTTCACCGTTGCAGCGAGTTGCTCAGCGAGATTGTCCACCGCCGGCCGCTTTTCGCGAGGATCTGTGCACTTGATCCGGAGGTGCAACTCGTCGTCCAGAATGTCTGGCGTGCGACGGAACTCGGGCTCCAGTAGGACGCCCTTGAGCGTGCCCCGATTGTCTTTGCGCTGGGCGAGCTGGCGCTTTGGCGCGTCGACGCCGCCCAAGCAATCGCGCACCACACGAAACGGTGTGTGGTGCTGAGCGTCGTTAGCTGCGAGCACGGTCTTGAGCATGAGCGGATTTTCGCCGTTTCGGGCGTTGGTCTTGCCGCCCCGCAGCGGCTGGTCAAGGATGGGCCCGTACTCGAGCTCGCCGTTGTCCCGCGTGATGCTGGTAAGTGCGGTGCCGAGCGCCAACTTGCGGCCCTCGATGCTCTCCTTGCGTATCTGACCGAGCAGCAGCTCGGCGTTGCCGTAGAGGCGGCAGAGCTTCCGCGTGCCGTTCGTCGCCAGCAGGTCCAGCCGCCAGTCCGTGGGAAGCGGCGCCTCGCGGTCCATGACGACAAAGCCGCGCCCGATCAGCTGGTATAGCTTGGAAAGATCGCGGCCATTGTTTTCATTGGGCGCGATGCTCATGTGCCGCGGCACGTAATGGTGACGCGCCGCACCGTCGCCCTCACTCGCCAAGGTGGTCTGCACCTGGCCGTGATCGAGCACCCGGAACCCGACCACCGCCACCTTGCGAACGTGGCACGCCTTCGCGGCGTCTTTGACGGCGTCTTGCACCGACGCGTGGCCGCTCACGCAAAGGCGGAGCGCGATCCCGTTGAGGTCCGTCAGCCCGTGGCTGTCGGCGTGGTCGGTGTCCTGGTCGGTCCGCGAGCAGTCGTCCACCATGGCGTCTGCCACTTCGGCATCGCGCATGGCGCCCTCCTCGTCGCCGTACCGCTTAGGCGCCCAGCTCGGGTCGGCATCCAGCACCTCGCCCATCGAGTCCTCCTGCTCCGCCGCCGCCGCCGCCGCCGCTGCCGCCGCTGCCGCCGCCGCCGCTGCCGCTGCTGCTGCGGCGGCGCCGCCGCCGTCGCCATCTCCACCAGCAAACACCCCCGTCGGCATCGCCACGTGCGCGCCCACCGGCGCACTCACCCGCGTCTCGTCGTCGGAGTCGGAGCCCGAATCATAAAAAAGATCCGCCTCGCTGACCTCCATGTCGTGATTGGAATCGTGCCCACTCTCGTGCCCGCTCTCGTGTCCGCGCTCGTGCTCGCTCTCGTGCTCGTACTCTGCCATCGGATCCGAATCCGGCGCTGGGTTGTCTGCGTCTTGGGCACTGTTGCCGATGTTGGCTTCGTCGCACCGCTCCCGAGTATAGCACTGCCGCATGTCGAACCTGTACAGGCGCGTTCGGATCCCGCGGAACGATCCTTGGGCGTAGCCATTGCGAAGGTAGTTGTAGGCGCTCAGACCTTCGTTGTTGCTGCCCGCGGCTTCCCAGGCTCGCTTGTAGTCGCGAATGTCTCCCGCATCGAGCGTCGGGATGAGTGCGGATGTCAGCAGGCGACCCTCCGACAGCCGGTCAAAGATGTGGTTCTTGAACCGGTTGTGCACAAGCCTCGGGTCGAACGTGATGGCGACGACCTGCATGTCCCTCACGTTTTTGATGTCGTCGCGCTGCGCGACCACGCCGGCATAGCGCTCCGTGTCCTTGTTGTGCGTGTGCACGAGCACGGCGATGCCGTACCGCTCCGCAAGAGCCTCCGGGGGGGTGTCCCGAGGGATCCGCCCGCGGACGTAGTCCTTGTGCATGCGCAGCCATGCCAACTTGCACAGCAGCATCGCCCAATCCAGGTCGCCGTTCTTGTGCACTTCTCGCTCGGTTGGCGCCAGCAGCAGCATCGGGTGGAGCTCGTCCGTGGGTGGGCCACTGATGGGGCGCACCAGCGGTCGGTGGTTCAGCCACTCCTCGGCCTGCTTCGCAACCTTGGCCGCATCAGCGGTGAGGCACTGTATAGGCGCGCTGACGGTACGCCGCGGGCCGCCGTTCTGAAACTCGCCCAGCTCCTCGTGCCAAAACTTGCTGCTGTGCTTGTTGAAGTTCTTGAGGTACGCCGCGTAAGCGTCCGTTGGCTTGAAGGGCGCCGCCCCGTCGCCGCGCGTGAAGTTGCGGAGGTGCTCGTCGATCCATTTCTGGTTCTCCTTCGTGGCCTCGTGCAGCGCGTCGTCCAGCAGCACGCCCTCCAGCGCGACCAGCGCCAGCGAATCGTGCTTGGTGTGGAACCACTGGCCGTAGTGCCTGCGATTGGAGGTGCGAGCGTCGGGATTGCCGTAGTACTTGTGGTACCACGGCTCCATGAAGTCGCCGTACACCGGAAACTGCGTCGCCGGAGGCACCAGGCAATCGGGACCGATCGGGAAACTCCACGGCTGCAGCACCACGCACCGCTCGCGATCGTGGCGCTTCATGGCGCCCTCGCCGTGGCAGGCCTCCAACAGCTTGCAAATCGACGCGTCGCTCCCCACGAGCTGCTCAAAGCCCATGGTCGGCAGTAGCGTCGTCGACACGCACATGTTCAGTCCGTAGAAGATCGGGTAAGTGTCTTCGAGCCGCGCATTCAGCTGCGCGACGCTTCGCTCGCGGGCCATCAAGTGCGCGTGGTCGCGGATGTGCAGGACCCACTCCATCATGGAGCTTCCGATCCGGTGCACATTCTTGGCGACCGCCTCGACGCTCGAGGTTTCGTTGTGCGCATAGACGTGGACAGCGTCCGCACGCAGTCCCTGCGCAACCCACCCCAGCCCGTTTAGGTGCTCGGTGACCCGCTGAGCCGCGATGTTCTTGTGTGGCCACACGCCGTACTCGACCTTGCCACCGAGCTTGGCCACTAAAGACGCCACGAGCAGCGGCATCGCGGTCTCTCCCATCCCAGGGGGCGCGGAGCACAGGATAGGCGCCATGGGCGGGTTCGTGTAGTGTGCCTCGGTGCGGTAAATCGGGCCCAGCTCGTCTTGCCCACCGTTGCCGCTTGCTTCCTTGACAACGCACTGGATGTCGGCTCTGCCGCGGGGCGCATACTGCGTGCGCCGAGAGTACTGGTAGTGCACAAAGTTGGCCACGTGCGCCTGCCGGATCATGCGCTTCGCGATGCCAAGCTCCGTGTCGCTCTGGTCCTGGTGCTCGTGTGCGCACTTCTTGTTGAGCAAGCCTGCCCGGAACTGGTCGTGGAGAGAGCCGACTCCGTTTGACTGGTACAGGCTCTTGGCCCACCGGACGCACCGGCGGTACTTGAGCACGTGCGCAAGGGTCTGCGCAAGGGAGCCCGTGTCGCAGCAGTCTAGCACCGATGGCGCGTCCGGCGTCGCGGGCTGTCGGTTCCAGATCGCGCGCAGCGCGCGCATGTGCACCACCAGCAGACGCCACACGAACAGATCGTTTGCCACGCCCACGCGATCCTTCACTTCGCGAGCCTGCTGCGTCGCCAGGTCGCCAGTCGCGGCCGCGCGCCAGCCCGCCTCCTTTAGCAGCTGGTCCCCAACCGCTGCCACGTACGCCTGGTACCACGCCGACTCGTCGTCGACGGGGCGCCACCGGTCGACGAGGTCGGTGGCGACCGTCTGAAAATCGGGCCCTGGCGGGACTGTGCGCGCGTTGACGGCCGCGGGAGAGTAGTACTCGCCGATGGTTTCCACGCGCAGCTTCTCCAACTCGTCGACGGACCAGGCCGAGGAAAAGTAGCTGCTCGTGCCCTGCCCGAGGCGCGCATCGGACACGAACTGGCTCCACGCGACCCGCCACGTCGGCTCGTCGGGCTGTGGCTGGGTGGCCGTGTTCAGAAAGCCAAAGCTGTAGTCCCCGGCTCCTTGGGCTGGTAGCTGGCCGCCAGGCGGGTCTGGGGCAACGTACGGCCCCTCGGTGGCCTCGTCGTACCAGCTGGGAACGGGCGGCGCGCTCTCGCGCGGATCCTCGTTGCGAAAGTGCGCATCGATGATGGTGGCTGACCCTTCCAATGTCCAGGTCTCGGAGCAGCGGATCGCACGCACGCCCTTGTTGCCAATGCTACTGCATGCGTCCAGGTGCTTTCTCACTTCCTGCTGGGACGCCATTTGCTGCTCGTCGAGCGCGGTTTGTGTCATGCCCCCGTCAAGCGCCAATGCGTCCACGACCTCCTTGTCTAATTGCCAGGGGTACTGATTCAGGTCGATGACGTTTTGCACGTTGGGCAGGTTGCGCGCCGCGCGCTCGCGCCTGATCGCGTACCACAAGAAATCGTGCTCTGCCTGCTCGAGAGCCGCGCTTGGTGGGCCGTAGTCGCCCCTTAGGTTGCGGTGCCAGATCAGGAGCAAGTGCTTCAAGTTTGCGTGGTGGGGGTCCATGCGCCCGTCCCCGCCCAAACGCGTGCCAGGGTGGGCAACAAACACGCGCGCTCTTTTAAAGACCACACCCTACCCTATCACGCACACGCGTTCACATATCTGCGCTGGGTCAGAAGCCCATTACGCGTAGCGCGTCGAGGCTCGCCTTCAGAAGCAGAACGCGCTCCTCTTTTCTGCGCTGGCGCTTGCTCATGCGCTCAACCTTGTTTCGGTGCGCACTGTACGTGGTGCACAGCTCCCAGACGAACCGCTCCATCTGCAGGTCGCCTTGAATCATGCCTCGTCGGGCAGCTGCGGCAGCTGCGGCAGCTGCGGCGCTGCCTCGGCCTCGGCCTCGGCCTTGCGCCTCTTGCTCATTTCAGCGTGCGCACGCCGAGCCACCGACACGCCGAGCCACCGACACGCCGAGCCACCGACACGCCATTACGCGCCGATTTGGCAAGTGGCCAGAGGCGCGCACCCTTGACCGCCGGCGTTGGTGAATTTGCGTGCGCACATCGCTATAACACGTTTTGAGCAAGTGTCAAGAGGGTGGGCGCGCACACGCACAACGCGACTCATGGTCCAGCAGACGCCCTACCGGGAGATGAGCGACACCCAGAAGGAGGCGACGCGCGGGCAGATTCAGCTCTATTGGAACCGGTACGCGACGAGCAAGAAGGGGGGCATACTGAAACAGTACGATTCCAACAAGCGCCAGCACTGGCTCTACCCGCACCAAGTGCTGGCGGTCAACCACCTGCTCGCGAAAGAATTTAACACGCCGATCGATCAGCGCAATGCGAGCCTCCTGCTCATCCACGAGGTGGGAACCGGTAAGACCATCTCGTCCATCCTGGCCATGGCGGCCTGTTTGCAGGCGGCGTGGAAGTACCGGCAGCCCAACGGCCTCAACGTTCCGTACAAGGGCAAGGTCCTCATCGTCGTGCCCAAGGCAGTGTTGGAGGTTTGGTACGAGACGATCGACGCGTGGACCAATCTCGTGGAAAGGAAGATCGTGCTCAAGGCGGAAGCGCAAAAGGACCTCACCCACGACAAGATCCAAACTGCGGCGGTCATCCTCACCACGCCGGATACGCTTGTCGCGGCCTGGAAGACCTTCATGTACCTCGCTGGTCCGAATGAGGTCATGCCCGACGGCCGGCTCGCCGGATCGAAGAACGAGATGGACCGGTGGATGCGCGGCAGCAAGCCGGGCTCAAAGCAGTCCGAGCTATTGGGCGACAAAAAGCCGCCCGTGCACCCGCTCTTCGTGCTGATCAACAACACCGAGGGGCCGCCGCCCTTTGTGCTCACCGTCGTGGACGAGATCCACGAGGGCTACAAGCCCACCACGCAAAAGGGGCACCTGCTGCGCATGTTCACCCGCCGCTCCGCGTACAAGCTCGGGCTCACGGGCACGCCCGTGAGCGCCAAGCCCGAGGAGATGCCGCACCTGGTCACCGTTTTGAATGCAATGCCGCCGGCGCTGCAGAAGAAGGCCCACTACTTCCTCGTCAACCAGGGGAACGCGCAGGTATTGAATCGGGACACCATCGCCCTCTTCCACGCGCAGCTCGTGGACCGGGTGGACGTGAACTTTCTCGACCTTCCGGAACGCAAGGTCCTGACGCTCGAGTACGACCCGTTCGTGGGCAAGCTGCGCGGCGCGGAGCTCGACACCGAGGCCATCGCGCGGCACAATGAGATTCTGGCCGAGGCGCAGTCCGAGCACGCCAAGTGGACGGGGACGCGCGACGAATCGGCAGTGGAGAACAGCGAGCTAGGCAAGGCTCAGCGCAGGTGCTTCACTGCCGTCATTCGCATGGGCCAGTTCGAGTTCTCGTCGGTCCTGGGCATGAACGGCGCCAGGGCGTTTGACAAGGAACTCGACCCAAGCGGCTCGCTTTACGAGCGAGCGGTTTCCAAGCCCAGCCAGACCATGCAGCTCATCGCACGCCTCGTCCGGTCGAGGCAGGATGCGTGCCACGTGCGCGTCGCCGTGTTCTGCGAAAAGTTGACCGAGCTCGAGATTCTGAGACGCTTCCTCGAGCGCGAGGGTGGGTTTGGCGAGCTCTTCTTGCTGGAAGGCAGCCTGTCCGCCAAAAAGCGCAACGAGTACGTGCGCCAGTTTCTCGGCTGCGCAAAGGGCATATTCCTCTTCTCAAAGGCGGGAAGCGTCGGCATCACGCTGTGCCCAGGCTGCGAGGTGCTGCTCTCCGTTGGCCCGCTGCCGTGGAACTCCACGACCAACGACCAAGCGTCGGGCCGCGTGTACCGCATCGGCCAGACCAAGCGGGTGGAGATCATCCAGCTCGTTGCGCGCAACTCCGTCACGGCCGTAAAGCTGTCCCTGCACGACGACAAACGGCTGCGCCTGGCCAAGGTGGCCGCCGACAACAACTGGGAGAATTTTAAGGACGAGGGCGGCCAGTGGCGCCTCACCGACACCATACTTAGGGGGTGCGTGCAGCTCAACACCTCTGGAAACTACGTGGACCACAACGCGATTGCCAAGCTAACGCTGTGGCAGGAGAAGGTGCGCCAGTGGGAAGCGCAGAAAGAGCAGGCCGACGCCAACGGCGTTGCTCCGCCCGCGCCGCCGAGCCCACCTCCCGCAATTCAGCCCCTGCCGCCTCCCGCGCAAATGCCCCTTCCCCCAGTCTCGTTTCCGTGCTAGGGCGCGCCTCTTATTGAGTAACAATTAATAATATTCTTAAGAATTTCTTCAGTGAAAATTACTTGAGCACTTCACCCTTGCCCAAAGTGCTCAACTTTTTCTTGAAGCATATGGATCTCGATGCTGAGATTATTATTAATAACCAATAACGCTCCAATAAATTAAGTGGCGTCCTCGCCCCCGTCCCCGTCCTCGCCCCCGTCCTCGCCCCCGTCCTCGTCCTCGTCCTCGTCCTCGTCGCTCGTGTCATGGCACAGGTCGTGAAAGAGGCCAGCGCCAGCAAGGGTGCGCACCGGCACGTGCAACGACTGGAAGATCTTCTTCGTGGACGCGTCCATCCGCAGGTTTTTGATCTGGTCGTGCTCGATCTCCTTGGACTCTTGCTTTTTGCGCTTCAACCCGAGCTGCGCACTGGGGAGCTTTTGCCTCGCGCGGTTGCGAAACAGTGCGCTCTTCGAGTGCTGGGCCGCAGCTTTGCGCGCCTCCACGAGCTGCCGCGCCTCCTCATTGTTGCTGGCCGAAGCCGCGCTGGCCTCGGCACACGCCTTGCTCAACGCGCCGTACATGAGCACCCGCTTGAGGAGAGGCAGACTGTCGCAAAGACTGGTGTACGGAAGCGCGCACTGCTGCTCCTTGGCCTGCTGCACGACCACGTCGTAGGGGAAAAGTTTCACGTCATCGTATCCCTCGACGTCGAAGAGGCGCTGCCGCTGCTCGGCCGCGGACGTGTCCGCCGTGCGGACCGTGAGAAGGTCGTAGTAAGCCGCGTTCTTCTGCTCGACCCGTCGCCGGTTGACGAGCTCCTCGGGCGACTCGCCGTCCCTTGCGTTGATGCGTTCGCTGCGCGCGACGCGACCGATCCGCTGCCCGGCGCTCGCGATGCCCGAGTCGGCCTCGAGCACGCACACGTAGCAGAATCGGTCAATGTGCACGTCCATCGAGCTCTCGCCCACCGCGGTGCAGATCATGCCGTCCAGCTCTCCGTTGTTGAACTTCCTGACGATCTCGTTGTTGCGCTCGGGGCTGTGGTGCTCCGTGGTGCCGAGGGCCGCGCCCCCGGAGAGCACGGCCCATTTGTCGCCCAAGCACTCGCGGGCCACCTCCGCCACGATCAGGTGGTTGGCAAAGACGATGCCGACGTGGCCAAACTGCTCCCTGTGGCCGTGGCAGATCGCCACGAGCGCATTGAGTTTGATGGGATTGAGTGCCGCAAGGTAAGTCTTCTGCAAGCCGGTGGCCTCCTTGTAGGCTGCCCTGAACTCTGGCGTGAACTTGCAGTGGATGGCAGAGCGCCGGATCTTCGCAATGAGCCCGGCTTCCTCGAGCTTCTTGCAGCTCGTCCGGTAGGCCACGGGACCAAACCACTCGAAGGCCTCCTCCTCTTCCTTCATGCTCAGGTTGCTGCCGGCGCAGTGCTCGCTGCGGTAGAGCGTGGCCGTGAAGCCGATCACGCGCCGGGCGGTATGCTTGAGCCCCGTGATCAGCGGCTTGTACGTCGTCGCACCCGCGTGGTGGAACTCGTCGCAACAGACCAGGTCCCACTGTTTGCTGCACACGAACTTGGCCACCGCACGGCTCGCCTGGTTGCGGTGCGCCTTTGTATCTGCCACCATGCCATAGGTCGTGATCAGCACGCAGAAGCGCTCGTTCGGGGCGGGTGGCATGTCCCGCGTAGAGCCGCTGTACACGTAGAGTTTCGAGTCTGGGATGTTGGTGTTCTTCTTGATGGCCTCTTTCATCTGGTACACGCCCTGTGACTCGTAACACAGGATGAGCCCGAGCGTGCCAGCCGCCATGAGCGCCTCGATGATGACCGCGCTCTTGCCACAGCCGCACGGCGCGACGACGATGACGTGTTCCTTCTCCGTCTCGCGAATCCGGTCCATCATCGCCTCCTGAAACTCCGATTTTTCGAGGAACTTGGACGTCGGCTTGAAGTCGAACATGCGCACCACTCGCAGCGCGCCTGACAATCCGCTCGCTGCGCGCAGCACGAACGCCGAAACGGATCAGCACAACACGAGTTGCAAATCATTTACTCGCGCGTGGCTCACAACACCAAGTTGGCAATTCTCGCTATTGTTTTCTGACTGGTGGCGCTGGTCCATTCTGGCGTTCGTGTTGCGCGCACCGCCGCGATGGTCCCTAAGGAATCCGATGCGCAGTGGGTGGCCAACTTGTCAAACCACCGCGTGGGCCGACAGCTGGCAAACCACCTCGCGTCCGTGGAGGGACAGTCTGATGTGCACGCAGGCGACTGCGCTGCGCAGGAAGCGCTCTGGAACGAGCGCGTGCTGGTGCACGCGCTGGCGCGCAGCATCAAGAGGCAAAAGCCCTTGCCATGCGGGCTGTCGTCCAGGATTCCGATGTTCATTGCCGTGCTCAACCTTTCAGGCGAGCGCTCCCTGGTTGGCTCGGATTCTCCCGCGCTGATCCGGGTGCTCTGCACGCGCTCGTCCGCGCTGCGCCGGAGCGAGCTCAAGCAGGCGCTGAAGATGTTCGAGGACCACGCAGCGGAGCGTAGCGACGCCGCGTTGAACTTTGTGATCCTTACGTATAGCATGCCGTGGCAATCGGGCACCGATTCGGTGTATTGGCGCCTGTCGGCGTGCGCGATCAACACCATCAGCAAGCCCGACCTTGTGGACCGGATCAAGCACTTCTCGAGCACCTCGCTCGGGCCGTGCACCGGAAAGTCGGTGATGGACATGCGCGACGCGACGCTTCCAATCCGCGAGACGGAGCAAGGAGTGCTCAAGCTCGTGGACAATGACCAGATCGACGCCTTTTGCGAGTCGTACAGCGCGACGAACCTCGATAAGGATACCACCATCGCCATCGCCACCGCCACCGCCACCGCCACCGCCACCGCCACCGCCACCGCCACCGGTTCCACCGAAGCCACAAGCGGGGCGGAAGGCAACGAGCTGCGCATGCTGCGCAGCGTCATCGACGATCTGCACGCACGGAGCAAGCAAGACCAGACCGAGATCAATAATCAGAAGAAGCAGCTGAAGCTCGTCTCCACAAAGCTGAACGCCCTCGTAAACGAAGCGAGTAAAGAGTGGGACAACATGGAGGGCAGGCACAAGGCGCAGCTCGACAAGGAGCAGCAGAAGGCCAAGGAGGAGATCGACCGGGCGACCGAGAAAAACTCGGCGCTGCTCGCCGAGATCGAGGCCCTTGAGACGACCAAAAAGCAACAGCACAAGGAGGCCCGCAAGCACAAGGCAACGGCCGAGGCACTCCAAGCCAAGCAGGCCACGGATGGGCGGCAGAGCGCGGCCAAGGACGCGCTACACAATGCGGCCCTGTCGCAGCACGTCGCGACCATCTCGCGCCTCGAGGGCTTGCTCGCGACGAGCGGCGAGAAATCCGCAGATGCGCGCGCCGAGCTCGACCGATTGCACGCGGAGACGGTTCGGAGCGAGCGCGAGGCGCACGCAGCGGCGCTGCAGAAGCTCACAATCGCGCTTCAGAGCAAGGAGCGCATCTGCAACCAGCTGAGCGAAAACAACGAGCGGCGCGACGTCGAGGTGGAATCGCACAAGACACACCAGGCCGAGCAGGACAAGCGCATCGTCGACCTCGAGGTGCAGCTCGGGGCGCTCTCGCACAAGCTAAACGCGCGCCCCACGCCAGTCGCGACGCGCAACGCGAGCATGGGGACCAGGAAGAACGCCTCCACGTCGACGCACCAGTGCGCGCAAACGCAGACGGACCGCCCACCCTCGCCAGAAGGGGCGGGGGCGGGAGCGGGGGCGGGGGCGGGGGCAGCGCCCGCGACGTCAACAGAGGCGCCACCGCCGTCAGCAGCGGCGGTGGCGCTTGTGGGCACCAAAGTGATCGACCGCACCCCGTCACCGTCGCTGTCATACCAGGGTGCTCTCGACATGCTGCAGGAGCTCGTGATCGCGTCTGGGAACGCGGGCGTGCCACAGGTAGTGCCCATGCACCACGCGCCGATGCCGATGGCGATGCCGATGCCGATGCCGATGCCGATGCCGTACTCTGGCTACCCGCGCCCGCTCCCCTACCCGCATTTTGTGCCTGGGGCCACGTACCACGAACGCACCGGGCACGCGCAGCCGCGACACGCGCCGAGCCAGCGCAGGGGATCTCAGCAATGATGCGGTCTCAACGACACTCCGGTTCTTCTATCGCTAGCGTTGTAGATTCTAGGTATAGCTGAAGTCCAATGGCTACGAGTGAGAAGGTGGCATTCAGCTCCGCCTTGGCGCGATTGGCAATCTCCAAAAACTCCTTGCGCTGGCGCTCCGAGAACGCCTCGGGGATTGGGCGGGATTGCAATGGCGCCGAATCTGCGCGCGCGCCGCGGGAGGGGCAATGGAAGGTCGGCGGAACGTAACGCTGAGCAGAGCTGCCCCGTGTGCATGGAGCGGCCACCTACCGAACACGACTGGTTTTGCTTTCCGTGCAGTCATGGGATCTGCGCGGGGTGCAACGAGAAGATGGTCGCGCGCGGATTCCTCGCGTGTCCCACCTGCCGCACGCCGCGCGAGGGCGTGAGCGAACGGCAGGTTGAGGAGGCCAACCAGGCGCGCGTGGACATGGACGCGTTTCGGGACGACGGCTGGGAGGAAAACGACGCGCCGAACGTGGGTCGGTACGGGGCAACGGTCTTCTTTCCGGACGAATCGGGAGGCGCCAACCCGTTTGGCCCGCTTGCGCGGGCCATGGGCTCCTCGATTCCCGTGCCCTTTGCGCCGGATCGCGTGCCCGAGGACGACGACGAGGCGCTGGCGCAGGTGCTGCAAGCGGAGGGGATGGCGGGCATGCACTTACCACTGACTCGGACGACGTCGGCCCGGGTGGCGGTGCGTGGGCCTATGCGCGACCTGGTGGACCGGTTGCTATCGCCCGCGCCCATCTCAGAGTTCTTAGCGCACCGCGAGCTCGTGCGCCGCGCGTACCCGAGAGGGGAGGCGCGGTCCTTGCGATAATCGGCGCAGTGCCAGCTATTCGAAAACCGCAGAACTGAACACTACTAGGCAAAACCGTTAGTGTGACAGTACTCGTCTCGTTTTGTCGGGACGTCCTCGCGACGGTGGCACCAGCTACAGAAGGTGCGCAATGCGCTGGCGGATCGTATTGAGCGAGCGCATCGCGTCCGCGTCGTCGTACACGGGCGCGGGCTCGTCGGTCAATCCGGACGCGGAAGGGTCGCCATTGTCCACGGCCACGGCCACAACGGGCCGCCCCACCACCGCCTTGGCACGCTTGGGTTGCGGCGGCTGCGCGGACTCCCTGATGTAGAGGTTGGGCCGCTTCGTCGGCCGACCGCTCCGCGACGCCCGGACCGCGTACCCCTCCACCTCCTCCGTGTCCACCTCCTCGTCCGAGTCCTCTACCGCCACCGCCTCCACCACCACCTCCTTCTCGGCAGCACCTTCGTCGTCGGCGCGCGCAAGGACCTTCCGGCTGAACGGGGCATTGGAGCCCCTGGGCGTTGGCTTGGCATTTCCGACCACTTCGGCGACGCTGCGCACCTTGGCGCACTCTTCGTAGAGGCGCAGGGCGTCCTCGTACGTGAGCGCGGTGCTGCGGAACGTCCAACCGGTGCCAAAGGTGCGCGTCACCGACCAGGTGGCCGACGGGGGACGGAACACGATCTGTGAAGGAATCGGCACGCCGTCGCGCACCAGCTTCTCGTACTCGCGCACGGTGGCGTCCCTGCACTCCCTGGTGCGCTTGACTCGCTTGATGCCGTGTTTGTTCAACCGCATCTCGCTGTCTACCACCCGCTTGTACAGGTCTGACGCCACCAGCGCGGCCAGGGTGGGGTAGGTGATGCACTTGGACTTGATCCCCCAGTCGTCGCAAAGCGCCTCGGGCACCTTGAGCTTGTACCGCGGCACGGCGCACACGCCCTTCTTGGGTCGCACGTACGACGCGTGGCAGGGAAAGGCCACGCCCGTGGCCGGATCATGCGTGGTCTGGCGCACGCCGCCCGGGTTGCCTCTTCCACCCATGGTGCGCGTTTGTGTGTGTGCGTGTGTGCGTGTGTGCGTGCGTGTGTGCGTGTGTGCGTGTGTGTTAGGAGCGCGCCCGGGGGTTGTGGGTGCATCCAAGTTACAAGTTACAAAAAAGGGCGGACGCGACACAGTGTTGTTCTTCTTAAACACGCCGGTGTCAGAGTTGGTATCACTCCCTGAACAACTTTGAAAACGCGTACACTCAGCCCCAGTTGTCGAGGTTGATCGTGACCACGGCCTTGATGCGAGGGGGAAAGCCCGACCTGCGGCGCGCGTTGGCGTCGTTGGCGGAGAGCAGGTACTTCTTGCGGAGGAGGTCCTCGTCGAAGAGGCCTATGAATTTCTCCTCAAACCCCTCGGTCCAATCCTCGTGGTTCTCGTCCAGCCAGTCCGTCACCTCCTCGACCAGTTCGCCGTCCTCGTTGCGCTTGGGGACCTCGATGTCGAGCGCTTGCAGTAGAAACGAGCGGGCAGTCTTGGTGTCCATGCCTTCCACAATCTGCCGCATCCAATCGACGCACTCGCTCACTTCGTCCCAGCGCAGGTCGTCGCCGCCGAGCGGGTGGTCGGGCGTGTCGGTCACAGTATCGGGGCTCCACTCCGCGAGGAGCTTGAAAAACCAGGCCGTCTCGGTGGTGATCTTCACGTACCCGCACGTGCCCTCGGTGACGCCGTCGCTCGAGGCCAGGTTGACGACGAACACCTGCGTGAAGTGCGCCTCCGCATCCGCCACCAGTGCGCGGAGGCCTTCGGGGGTCGCCCGAAGCGCAGCGACGATCTCTTCGGCCTTGCCGGCCTCGATCGACTGCGTCCACAGCGCCTTGGTGCAGAGGTTGGCGAGGGAAGGCGCCGGCTTCGGCTGGTCCTTTTTTGTCGGAAGCTTGGCGATGGTCTTGGCAAGGGCAGCAGGGGGCATTTTGTGCGCACGCGAATTCACGAACGCCGCGGTTGTGCGCGTGTGGCTAGCGGATAACTGCTCAAGAAGGGTGTCTATTTCGTCCAACGCGCACGTATGAAAAACTGGTGTGCGCGTGAGCAGCGCGAATACACACGCGAGTCTTAGCAAATCCTCCGCGCTTCTAAAACACGTCTTCCGAAACGCGTTTGGGGCCACACACGGGCTCACGCGATCCACCGCTCCAACACGGCAGGTGCCACCGGCGGCTCGCTGTCCTCGTTTTCGAAAAAGTACCCCATCTTGCTCTGGTAGGTGAGGTGCAACGCCTTCCCGTCACGAGAGACGCGGCTCACGGTTGCCACCAGGTGGCCGTCGCATTGCATGTAGTTTTCAATGCTCTCGAATTCCCCATAGTGGTCCAATGGGACGTGCACGCGCTGGTAAAGGTAATCCTTTGGGTCCCACAAGTGCGGCTCGTAGTGAGCCAATGCGAAGACCATGTTTTGCTTGTTCGACCGGCCGCTGTACGCGCGCGCCATTTGAGGCGACGTGACGAATCCGTTCTCGCTTTGCATGAGTGCCTGGAGTTCCACCGCGAACTGCTCCGTGGTGCCCCGGACGCCGCGATGGGTGAGGCTCACGGCACACACAACTGCGCGCGAAAATGCCGGCACCCTCGACCTGTCCCATGGTTGGGTTGGCAATTCCCGCTTCAGAAGCGACGTCTCCAAGTCGAACCAGATTCCCAACCACACGCGCCGTTGCTTGTACTGCTCGAGAATGTCGCCCTCGTGCGCGACCACGCTGGGGTACTTTTTGGCAACCGCGACGAGCTCCTCGCCGTTGAAGTTGCAGGGGTGCAGCTCAGATTCGGCGAAGCCGTTGGCCAGCAGCGTCTGTGTCGTCATGCCGGCCGAGGTTTCGAGGTACAGGATGTCTCGGTTGGGCGATTGGTGGGCCATGAACGCGCAGTTGATGGCAAACTCGTGCCGGTGCGAGATCTTGGCAACGCCGTGGTAGTGGTCCAGCGCGTCGTTGTTCGTCTCGGCCCCGTGCGCATCACCACCGGTGATGCTCGCGGTGTCCGAGTCGACTTCCTCGTTGCAAACACCAAGACGGCGTTTGGTGGGACGCGAGTGCACCATTTTTGCGCACTCGCGTTTGACTAGGTGTGCACGAACGCCGAAGGTCGCAGAGTGCGCGTGTGTTGGGATTGGGATTGGGGTTGGGCGGTAAGGCGGTAAGGCGGTAAGGCGGTAGGGCGGAAAGGCGGTAAGGCGGTAAGGCGGTAAGGCGGTAAGGCGGTAAGGCGGTAAGGCGGTAAGGCGGTAAGGCGGTAAGGCGGTACGGCGGTGCGGCGGCGCGTCGGCGCGTCGGTGCGGTTCTAACGAGATTTGAGACTTGAGATTGCCCAATCTTGCGTCTTTTGAAAAACGCGCCAAGCAGCCCTTGCGATGCCGACGCGCTCGGGTGCGTGTTACCACCCGCGCATCAGCAACGTCGACGGCAAGCCGTGCTGCGAAAACGGTTGTCCATCTAGTGGTGACCGAAACACTGAGCCGTGCGAATGTGCGCCGTGCCCGCTCTGTGACACGCGCGTGCCCGGGTGGGTGCTGACGCTCAAGTCGCCGTACATGGCCGGTGGGGTTTGGGTCGGGCCGCACTGCATTGCGTGCGACGCGGAGCTTTACACCCGCGGCATGTGGTCCGGGTGTGCGTCATGGGGCGGTGGGACGTGCTACTGTCCTCGCTGTCGACCGCGTGATCCTGTGCAGTCTTAGAACGTCGGTTTGCGGATCACTGCTTTAAAAGGATGTTCATTTCGTCCAACACCCCCTGCGACGCGTCGTCCGACCGATGCAAGTTGTACAACATGCGTCGGCTGAGTTTCTCGGGCACGCTCCACCTCGCTTCGCTGCCAGCCCCCGGAACTAAGCGGCTGCTGGGCGTTTTCCAAAACGCGGCGCTGGCGCGCACGGCAGCGCGGCTCCAGTCTATCGTCCGGTGGAGTGGAAACGTGGCGCTGAGTGCTGGGTTGTGGTCCTCGTATGCGCCAATGCGCGTGTAGGGGTCCAGGTACACTGGCACGCAGCCGCACGCCACGGCTGCGGAAAATCTCTGCGTCACGGACGGCGTGTCGCCGGCTGGCGTCAGGCAGTACTTGGAGCGTTGCATCCAGGCGGTCGTATCGGAGAGCTCGGCAAAGTCCGACATCGGCTTGACGTAAGCGGCCGGATCCCCTTGCGCTGCAAAGTGCCCGACCAACATGATTCGAATTGGGTGCCTTTGGGTGTTCAGGGCACCAAACATCGCAACGTGGCGGCTCGCTTCTGGTCGCCAGCAGTCTTCCGAGACGTGGCTGCGGTAAGGCGCAATGATGCTGCGCTCAAACGACTCCTCAAGAACAAGCGTCCATGGATCACGCATGCGCCCGGACCAGAAGTCCGGTCCGAGATGCACGACGATTGCGCGGTTGAAGTGGGGCAACTCCTTGGAGCGCAGCAAGAAGACTGCGTCGTTTGTGTCCAGAAAGACGTGCTTGTGAGCAGTGGCGTTGCTCATGTGCACAAGGTGCGGCCGAAGAACGGTCAAGATGTTTGGCACGGAGCGTTTGCCGGTCCAACCCACCACGCGCCACAACGAGAGTGGAAATGGCACCAGGAAAAAGTCGGCGCGCGAGGGACGCCGCACGCGCTTGCACTGCGCAAGAAGGCGTCTGAGAATAAACAATTCGCCAGTGTAAGTAAACAATTCGAAAGCGTTCTTTCGGGCCGTGTTGGAAAACGAGGTGTTGCAGCGTCCCAGAAGACAACCCGTGCTGATCACACGTGCGGCGTCCTGCAACGTGCCTCGTATGACGTATTCTGGGAGGTCGTACACGTACATTCTCAAGTCGTGGCAGCCCCCTCGAGGAAAGGGCACATTTTGGAACAGTTTCGCGTACGCGGAGTCTACCACACTTGTGTGTGACACAAGCTGGTCGTGGTTCTGGAGACGCGTGGGCATGGCAGGGCGCGGACAGAAGGACACGCTACGCAACGCTTCTGCTCCTCCTAAGAGCTTAGCGCGTTCCTCTTCTTTTTCAACACCCGCAGCTGCGCGTCCACGCTTTCCAGCGTCTTTTGGCGCGCCATCTCCTTCAGGCGGCCGTGAGGCACACCGCCGCGTCCATTGTCGGGCGCTAGAACCGATGCGCAGCAAGAGCGGTGCTAGCGCGCTTGCTGCAAGGCGCAGAATGCCATTTGTGGAGGCAAAAAGGCGCTTTGCCTAGGACCACCAACCCCGACTCGCTGCTCGACGTGGGTGGCTTTGGCGAGTACGCACCCCCCCCCCCCTTTCTTTAATTAATTAGAATTTTGCACCCGGCTCCCAAGGCGCGTCCGTAGAGGGGTCCGCGCCGGCTCGGCCGAGCGCGTGCATCGCCGCCGCCGCGCGGTGCTGCCCGGGAAAGTGCATGTGCTCGCGGCGCCACGCGTCCGAGTGCACGTCGGCCAGCGCGTGCCACTCGAGGCCCTCGTGCGCCGTCTTGGAGCCGTAAAAGCCGTGCTGGGAGTTGGCGGCGGCGCGGTCGAAGCGCGCGTCCACGAAGCCATCGGGGTCGTCGTCGGCGAGGGTCAGCGCCCCCGCATAGCCCTGGTTGGCGCCGCACTCGGCCCAGTCGGCGATGCAGGTGATGGCTGTGCGCGTGCGCTTCGTGAGCTGCATGCCCGTCTCCTCGTGGGCCTCGCGCGCCGCCGTCTGCCCGAGCGTCTCGCCCGCCTCGCCCTTGCCGCCTGGCAGGTTGAGCAGGCGCTTGCCGCCGCGTGTCTCGCGCGTTAGCAGCACGCGATCCTTATGCACGAGCGCGACGCATGCGACAAGGCTCCGTCGCTTGGTGCTGCCTTGGCGCGGCTTCTTGGTCGGCGGCCCACCCGCGGCGCTTGCCGCGGCACGGCGCTGCTTGCCCTTGGCTTGCTTGGTTGCAAACGCGCGCTCACCAGCGTTCATGGGCACATGCGTACTACACACGCACGCTCACACAAGTTGCAAACGTCTTGGGCACTTCGGGACGTACAGGGACACGACCCGCCGGGCGCGCTGCCTCAACATCCACTCTATCGCCCTTGTTCAAAAGTTACAAACCAACCGCCTCTTTTGCGCACTAACTGTTCGCCAAGGCATACTCTCTGCTTACCACCGTCAAACCGGCCGAGGCCATGGCCACCAGGTGCTCCGGTCGCTGCGATAACACAGGCGGTGGAGCCTACAAGGTAAAAGGTACAGGGACCGGGGCGCGGAGGTGTCATCATGAACGTCGTTGACGCGGTCTTTGCCGCGTCGGGGCGCGCGCGCCAGCCTACGAATGTCCCAACGGCGACGTATCCCGCAAACCCCACGATGGTTGAGGCGCTCCAGTTGCGCATGCTCAATGCCGCGCATGGCGAGCAGGGCCTGATCGCGCTGCTGAAAGACTCGGAGCAGTGCCGCCGGGAGCTCGCTCGCAGCCCTGGATTCCAGGACTGGCTGCAGCTGGTCTTCAACGCCGCGCTGCGCACGCACGACCTCAAGGTGCTGCACCAGATCCACATCTGCGTCGGCGTGTTCGAGAAGCTGATCTGCTGGTACAAGGAGGCGCTCCCGTTGCTGGCCAGCGCGCTCGCCATGAACGAGACGTACCCCTACGCGGAGGACGTGAAGCGCCAGCGCTCCGAATTGGCCTTCCAGATCGTCTTCAACCTCATGCGCTACACCTCGGACTACGGCGACCAGGGCGTCGACATGCGCAACGCGATCCACCAAGCCTTTGTCGAGGCGACCGTTCCCCAACACGTCATGGATGGCTTCCAGCACTTTGGCTTCGTCCAGGCCAACAAGCGCGAGGGGTGCAACGGCCCCAACGACGACCTGGCGGCGGAGCGCGAGCTGCACGCCGCGCTCGAGGAGGCGTGGGACAACGCGCCCGACACGTCGAGTCCTCCGCGCTACCCGCACTACGATCCGCACGGCGACACCCGCGCTCCCAACGCAAACCAGGGCCCAACACTTCAGCGCACGCACACGGACGAGAGGGGATACGAGGAGCAGCGGCAATTCTTCACCTCGCTGGCATAGTGGCGGCGGAGCGAGAGCTGCACGCCGCGCTCAAGGAGGCGTGGGACGCCGCCGACGTGCCGGATTCTCCGCGCTACCCCAACCTGTCGTACTGGTGGCAAAGGGGGCCGGGGGCGTTGGTTTTTAAAAAAAACAACACACACACACACACACACACGCGAACTCCCCACCCTTAGACGACGACCCTAAGCGCACAGCGCCTTCCGCTTCTTCCTCAGCACCCTCAGCTGCGCGTCCACGTTGGCCAGCTTCTTTTGGCGCTCGTCCTCCTCCTTGCGCTTGCGCTCCTCCTCGTCCTTTTCCACGTCCGCAAACAGCTCTTCCACCACGTGCCCGGGGAGCGACAGCGCGGGTTCTTTGCACAGGGCCACGAACCCGTAGAGGTTGTCGCAGAGGTCGTCCACTTCTCTGGTCGACAGCGCGGATCGGTCCACGGAATACAGGTGGTCCGACAGGTAGATCAGGAAGTCCTTGTAGAAGGACCGGTGCGCGCGCGGGCTACAGTAGCTGGCTCCAAAGTCGAGCAGCACCTTGTCGTTGCGGCCCACGAGCTGGATGCGCCACCAGTCGGTGGTGCGGTCCAGGTAGGGACGGATGCGCCCGTGGACGCGCTTCCACTCGTCTCCAAACGGCGGCGGCGCGTAGGGGTTTTCTGCCATCGCGTCCGCTCGTTCAACGCGTTGCGCACGCACTCTATCGCCCTTGTTCAAAAGTTACAAACCAACCGCCTCTTTTGCGCACTAACTGTTCGCCAAGGCATACTCTCTGCTTACCACCGTCAAACCGGCCGAGGCCATGGCCACCAGGTGCCAGAGCGCGTGCGAATTGAGCACCGCCCCGCAGGTGTTGGGGCACGCGAGGCACGTCATCGAGCCCTCGACGAGGTTGCCGTCCGGGAACTCGAAGACGCGGTCGATGGCCATGCCGAGTGCGACGGTCACAAATGCGGCGACCTGCAGCGCCAGCACCACGCTCGCGACGCCGTGGCCGAGCACGTCCATCGCTGCGGGCACCACCATGAAATAGGAGCCGAAGAGCAGGAGAGACGTCGACTGGCGCATCTGTATGTGCGCGAGGTCGCGGTGGCCGTAAGAGAAGAGTCCCCGCCCTAGCACGCACCCGTCCTTGGACCGGCTCGTGATCTCGTGCTTGGTCCACGTGGACTCGCCCGACAGCCGGCTCCGGCGCCACACGAAGAAGGTGATCAGCAGCACGGCGGAGGCGGGCAGGTCGACGATCGTCTGCGCAGGCACGTTGACAAACCCGCGCGTGGCCACGGCAATGTCGGCCGTTGTGGTCACGGTGATGCCAATGTAGATGGCCGCGTAGTCGAGCATGCGCGTGACCATCGCAAAGTTGAGGTCGGGCGCCGTGCAGTGGTAGAGGCTCGAGGTCAGGAAGACGGCCGAGATGGTCCACGCGGCCGCGTTGGTGAGCCCGCCCGCGAGGCGCGCATCGTCGCGCACGAGGATGTGGCGCACCGTGGCGTACGCGGCAAAGACGAACGCGCCCACAAAGTGCGTCCAAAAGCTCAGGCGCTCGTAGTGCCCCGTGGGCCCCAGCAAGTTCGAGATTGTGCCCACGCGCGTTGACGCGTCATTCGAAAACGCCACGCCGTGGAAGAGCTCGCAAAACCGGCTGCAGCCCGTCTTGGGGTTTTGCTCGTCGCCGACCGAGTACTGATCGCGGTACGCGCACGGCTCCTCGGGCGCCGTCGCTGCGTCCGAAAGCAGCCTTTGCTGCAGCCGGAGCGCGGCGGCGGACACGGGCGCGAGCGCAACCATGGCCACGCCGCCGAGCACGACACCCGCGCCGGCCGCGCCGGCCGCGCCCACCCGACCGAGTGTGAACGTGAACGTGGAGGGCGACAGCTGTACGGGTGCCGGCGCCAGTGCCGGTGGATCCATGGGCATGCTAGGCATGCTAGGCACGCTGTGCGGCGTGTGCGGGAACGCCGAAATGGTGCAGTTTTCGTCCCGGCAGTAGGCCGTCTCGCCCTCCCGTTTTGTCGCCCGGCGCACTGCCAGCGGTTCGAGGTTGAACGTGATCGACTTCATAACACACCTACGCCCACGCCCACGCCCACGCCCAAACTCACACGCCACCCAGCCACCCTTTACCTACCACACAATCCAAACAGCCATATCCCACCAGAAGGCCCACGCGGCTTCTCACGAGCGGGCCAGCGGGCCCAGCAAAAGAATGAACTTTCCCGGTCCGGCTTGGCACACTGTGAAGCGCTGGTCCACCTTGCAGCGCAACTCCGCGTAGCTTGTGGCAAAGTCCTTGCTCGCAAACACCTTCATGAGCGTCGGCTTGCCGCAGATGCTGACGGTGCCCTCCGCGTTCTCGAGGCGGGCACCGTCCTGGTCCGGCGGAAGCGCTGGCTCGGCGGACGGAACGGTGGTCGCGGGCGCGGGCGCGGGCGCGGGCGCGGCCGCAGCCGCAGCCGCTGCGCGCTTGCCGTCGGCCCGGCGGCCACCACCACCACCACCACCGGGCGGACTTTCGGCTGGCCGCTTGGACGACGCGCGCTTGTTGGGGGGCGCAGACAAGATCGCACCGATCAGGAAACGCTTGCCATCGGGCAACCAGTTGTCTTCGAGCTTGAACGGCACGCGAAACTTGGTGGAGGTGGATGGCGGGTTTTTCGTTGGGTCGTAGATCGAAGGGAGTGGGCACTGGCTGGCTAGTCCGTACACCGTTTTGATGGCCTCGGCACCGAGCGCGAGCAGCCCGTAAACGGTTTCGGGCTCCACACCACCGTCCATGCGCGTCAACTCGTTGCGCATGTACTCGAGCTCGATTCCGACAGGGTCGAGCGTGTACGGAATGCCCATGACGATGCCCGGCGCGTCCGACAGCGGGAGGTCCAGCTTGCCGTTGGTCGGCAGCTTGAAGATCACCGCGACGCTGGCCACCCAGCTGGGAGACTCCTTGCACAGCTTGCGCTGCATGGCCACACGCGCGGACACGTTCGGGATGGTCAGCTCATCCGTTGTAAAGTTGAACGGCGCAACCTTCCTCACATCGGGCGCGTACAGAAGGAGCGACGGGTCCACTCTCCACCACTTGTTCACCTTCTCGTTCTTCATGACAAAGGCGACCTTTTGCGTCGACTCGTGGACCTTGGGCGTCTCGTCACCCACCCCCGCCGAGGCCCCCACGCTCATGCGCTGGTTGTCGTACTCCTGTGCGCAGTCAGGCGGTGTCTCCAACGGCACACCGGGATTTCGGAGCTGCGAACTCGTCGTCGTGAGCGGTGCCGTCTCGTCGTCGCTGTCTTCGCTCTGTGCGTACAATGCGCCAGGCTGTGCGCCGTTAGGTTTTGTTTGCTTGGGCGGTGCTCCGGCGGGCCTTGCGCTGGCCAAACCGGTGCGCACGGCCTTTTGCTTGTAGAGCACTGCCGGCTGCTTTGTTCCGGCCGCCGGCTTCCTCCGCTGCTCCGCAACAGCGCTGGACTTCGTGAGATACCTGTCCAGCGTGCCCCCCGACGACGACTGCGGTGGCGGCTTGGCGACCGCGGATGGCTGCAGCTCGTCGTCGTCGTCGTTGTCGTCGGCGTCGTCGTCGTCGTCGTCGTCGTCGCAGACATCGTCGTCGTCGATGCCACCGCCACCGCCACCGCCGCCGCAGTCGTCGTCGCCCGACTGCTGCGCACTGACGCCGCGGTCACCCGGCGGACCGTTGTCGCCGTCGTCGCTGTCCATCGGGCCCGCGGACACGCACTGCTCCTGCTCCAAATCGGAGTCGTCAAGCTCGCTGCCACCGCTTACTTCGTCGGGGTTTTGCACCATCAGGAACTGCCAAGAGAATCGCAGTCGTGGCACTCGGTTCAACGGGCAGCACGCTACTTAGCGGTTTGCTGCTGATTGTGCTGCGTGCAAAAGTTGCAAAAAAATGGAAATTGTCAAGCCTGATATACCCTAACCCGTCCACCCGACCTCGCCCGTTTGTCAAAACGGCGTGCAGGAAATCAATCCTCCGCCCGCTTGACCGGGACACTCGTCACCAGTAACAGGGACATGTTGCCAAAGTAGGCGGCGGCGGATGCCTCCTCCGAGAGGGGAAGCTCCAGTTTGCCGATGCCCTGGAGCGTCGGCAGCGTCGTGAGCAATCCGTCCTTCCAGCACGCGCCCAAGCAGCTCTTGAGTAACTCCACCTTGAGCTCGATGCCCGCGTTCAGCCGCGCGGCCACTACCACGCGCGTGCGCTCGTCGTCCACCCCCAGCTTTTTGGAGAGCAGCGCGTACGATTGCACCACGATCTCGCCGCTCGGGCCGCGCAGGTTGAGCACGAGCTTGGTGAGGACCTGCTGCGCAATGTCGAGCTCACTGCTTGGAAGCGTGGGAGCGGATTTGGCAAGGCGCGACCGCGCACAGGCCACGCGGTCGGCCTCTTCCGCCGACGTGTCGCGCCGCCGCTTCTTCGGGCGGTGCGCACCCTCATCCTCGTCCGCATCCCCGTCACCACACGCGCTGCCGTTGCCGTTGCCGTTCTTGGGCACAGGCGCAAGCCGCGCCGAGAATACCATGTCCCTCCCTTGGGTGGCCACGTACACGGCTTCGCTGGCTGCTTTTCCGGTGCTCGCGAGGGCTTCGATATTGGCGAACGACGCCGTCTCCGGAAGCGTGTGCATCGACACCTTGCCCGGAGTCAGCACGGATCGACAACAATGCTGCGCGTTCGCCACCGCGACGAGCGACGCGTGCGCAGTTTCGACGCCGCTCATGCTCATGCTCATGCTCATGCACGCGCACGCGCACGCTTCTTTTTAAACAAGCCTTTACCGATGAACCCATATACGCTACACGCTTGGTGCTGCACACCGCCCTAGCGCTTTGACCTGGCCCTCTGTCCACTCGCGCACGCACTTGCAGCTCTATCTCAAATGCTTGCTGGAGGCCATCTTGCGGTGGGCCAGGGTCTCGAACATGGCCTTCTCGTCCTTGGTGAGGCCAAAATGCGCGTTGCTCGCGCTGTAGATCTCTTCGAACTCTTGCATCGCGCGCATGCGCGCCGGTGGCGCCGGCGGCGGCGGCGACTTCATCATCGCATGCATGTGATTATCGCCGTCGTTGAGCACGTTGATTATGATGCCGGAAATGATGGCCGTCGCAACCACCGCCGCGGCAATGCCGCCGAAGATGGCGCACTTGAGATAGGGCGAGGCGCTCATGGCGCCACTGCTGCGTCTACCTTCTAAGGGGCCAGTTTGGCCTAATATGGGGAATGGGTTGGTGGGGCGCACCAAGACTGGCTGCCGCGTCGTCGGCCAGGTCTTGGCCAACGCGGATGCGCGCAAACTCGAGCCCGCACAGTAAGACTGTCCACAAAGTGTTTAGGTAAGGAGCGCAAAAAACGAGCGCGTTTCCCAACTCATGCGACCGGCGCGCGCGGCGTACCGCGTCGAGCGCAACCCGCTTGTCCTCAAGCCGGCCACCGCTGTGGTGCGCACGGGCGCTCCGGTCGCCGTCAACGCCGACGTAAGCGACACGCGGCGTCCCACGAGTCGCGGCAAGCTCATCCCGGGCCTCGTTACGCTGGTCTTGAGTGTGGCAACCAACGTTCTGCTCATACAGGCCGCAGTCGAGTACGATAAGCAAGCGACAAGCCCGCCGCCGCCCTCGCCGCCCTCGCCGCCCTCACCGCCCGCGCCCCCCGAGACGCCGCCGCAACCCCCCGAGCCACCCTCGCCGCCCTCGCCACCCTCGCCGCCCCTGCCGCCCCTGCCGCCATCGCCGCCCTCGTCGCCCCCGCCGCCCGATCCGCCATCGCCACCCGCAACGCCGCCATCGCCGCCTTCGCCCCCTCCCTCGCCGCCACCCCCCTCGCCGCCACCGCCGTCTCCGCCCCCAGCACCACCGCCTTACCCGCCCGACAAGGCACCCTTGCCACCACCGCCCTCGCCTCCGCCCTCGCCCCCCCCCCCACCCCCCCCCCCCCCCCCCCCCCCCCCCCCCCCGCCCCCCCACCCCCCCCCCCCCCCCCCCCCCCCCCCCCGGCGGCCCGCGC
>Ga0213868_10000683_pt1 | contig 32510 bp, 26 predicted proteins | sample PICome_9_FD_160087 | JGI IMG/M metagenome (GOLD analysis project Ga0213868, IMG submission 160087) | Coastal seawater microbial communities near Pivers Island, North Carolina, United States - PICO127 | ecosystem: Environmental > Aquatic > Marine > Coastal | place: USA: North Carolina... | reverse complement strand
CTACACCTGAAGCGTTTGCTGCAATATCAGTATCGTTTGAATTAATCGCTGATAAGTTTGCTGCTACACCTGAAGCGTTTGCTGCAATATCCGTATCGTTTGAATTAATCGCTGATAAGTTTGCTGCCACACCTGAAGCGTTTGCTGCAATATCCGTATCGTTTGAATTAATCGCTGATAAGTTTGCTGCTACACCTGAAGCGTTTGCTGCAATATCAGTATCGTTTGAATTAATCGCTGATAAGTTTGCTGCCACACCTGAAGCGTTTGCTGCAATAGCAGTAGCATTAGCATCTATACTTAACTGTAATGCTGTATTACCTGAAGCAATGTCTGTACTGTTTTGAGCAATTGCAGCTTCTGCAGCAGTTAATCTAGCATCTAAGTTTTGGTTTTCTAGAATAAGAATACGCGACTCTTGGTTAGCATCACTATTTTGAAGAGTTGTAATATTACTGGTATTATTAACCACAGTTTGTGCTAACTGTATAACATCTGTATTTCCTACTCTGTCTTCAAAACGTAAAGATGTCATAGACACGGGAGTTGTACGTATCTGAGATACGCCAACAACAGCATAGTTTGTACCACCTGCATCGTCAATAGCGATTTGTAAATAATAATCTGTAATACCCCAGTTAAGACCTGAAAGTGTTCCTGACACGTTAGCACCTTCTCCGATAGCTAAGCTAAAAACACCATTCATATTTGTTGATGTCGAAAAAGTTTCGCTAAAAACTGTTGTTCCTGTTACTGTTTCGCTAAGAATGTTAACCTGAACTCCTAAATTGGTATTCACTAATAAATCTCCACCAATGTCTCTAGCTGTGGCTTGGTAGCTAAAACTTTGAGCATATGCAACGCTTACCGAAAAGATAAGCCCTATGATTAGTAATAATTTTTTCATTTTGTGTAATTTTGGATTAGTTAAGTATGATTTTTATTGATTTTTTATCGTCACTGCTAGACTTGATATTTAAGAAATAAACGCCATCGTTTAGTCCTCCAAGTTCTATTTTATTTTCGCTTCTAGACGCTAAAGTACCATTTGGTACAACTATACGACCTGTTATGCTTACAACCTCGTAGTCAAAATCTCTAGCGGAAGGATTTTGTACAAATAATGTCCCTTTTGTTGGGTTTGGATATGCAGTAAATGTTAAAGCATTAAAGTCAAAACCATCATTGCTTAATGTCATAGGTGTAACGGCTGGATTGTATCTTTCTTCGAAAACACCACCATTATTTACCACAACAGAATTCTGAAGTCCAAAGGGTCCTAAAGAGTTTATGTAAGTCACGTTAGAGTCTGCATTATCAAGAATTACAGGGTCAGGTGCTCCGGCACCTGCAGGAGTCCTAGTAACTGTAAATTGTCTCATTAATATTGCTCCAGAAGGATGACTTGCAACTGGGTCTGTAGGATATGATAATTGATAAACATCCTTATCATTAGAGCCAGTTCCTGGAGTTGGAACATCATTAACTACTGCGGCAGTTAAAAGTGTTGGAAGATAATTCCCTGTAGCTCCAAATTCACCACCTACTATACTTAATAATGGATTAGTGAATGCACCATCGTCCCAGCCAATTAGCGTTTGAAAGTTATCTACAGCGTCTGCATCAGGTCCTGGTATAGCAGCAGTTGCTGTTATTACCAAATTATAAGTTTCTACAGGCCCAGCCGCACCGACAAACTCAATTGAGTAATTATAGTCTTGCGAAAATCCAAGAGTGATTAATGCTGTAAACAAAAATGATAATGTAATTTTTTTCATGATTTTTTTGTGAAAAGGTTATAATATTAATTTATTTGGGGTTAAAATTGTTGTTGAAAAAAGAAACTAGGAAGGTTAAAGAAGTTTGCAGGAGCTGTAATTATAATGTTTCTTATTAAAGTTGCATCATTGCTCGTACCTAATATGTTAGCTTGGCCATTCATATTAACATCAAAAACACTATAACCATTTATAGAATAACTAGGTAAGTTAAAAAAGTTACCTGGATCGTTAAATATTGCCTGTCTTATATCTGTTCCATCATTATCTACACCTAAGATATTAATTCTATCATCGCCATTAATATTACCTGCAATCATAGCTAAGGCTCCGTCTCCAAATGCCCAGCGTCCATTATTACCACCTTTTATAGCAACAGTTCCGTCTGTGAAATCAAAAACATAGTCATCTTTAGACAAGACCTCTGTTGTGTTAGATATGACACCTAAATGGTTTCTGTGTGATACAGACAAAAAGTATTCACCTGGATATAAATCAAAATCTAGACTACTTATACCATCTATACCTACGACATCGCCATCACGTTGTAATAATGCCGATTGCTCTGCAAGCACTAAATCACTTAAGTTTCTATCTCTTACTTCTACAAAAACCCAGTCTACGATAGCATCACTTCCAGAAACCGTTAGCACGTTTCCATCAGTAATTTCTAGTGCATCTATGTAAGGTGATTTTGTAGGGACATAACTTTGAGTACGTAAGTCGTCTCTTAATAATCCTGTGTTCTCGTCATAAGCGCCCTGTAGGAACACTCTAACACTTAAATTTACACCAACTTTAGGAATACCGTTATGGAATCCTTGTTCTAAGGTTATACTACCTGGCAAATCTGTTACAGCTAATTCGCCTAAAGTTTGACTTAATGATACTGTTGAATTGGCAATGTCATCTCCTAAATTGGAAATAACCTCTGCATCTTGAGAAAATGAAATACTTAAATAGAAACCAAAAAGTAATCCGAGTAAAAGTCTCTTCATATGTCAAAAATTAATTAATTGAGTTAAAAAAAGCAAATATATGTAATAATTATTTCTTTTAAAAATACCTTTATTAAAAATTAATAAAATAACTATTCATCGAAACTAAAATGTTTTCTGTCTTAACATATATTACATTAAACGAAATACATATTCAGTGGAGAAATTAGATCGCCGTAAAAGGCGTAAAATCAATGGACAATTAGAAATAGTACAGTTTATCCTGTGTTTTTAACTTTTAAACCCGACATATTGTTATTTATAATACATATTGTAAGTTTTTAGGTGTTAAAAAATAAATCTGAAAAAATTAAAATTTGTAAGATTTTACATAAACTTAAAGTTAGTGGTACTTTCTTATGTCGATAAAATGCCTTTTTTTTTCATTAAAAGTATTGGCACTAAGGCATTTAAATGAATAGTATGCTGTTTAAAGAGGTAAGTTTTATCATACATCTTATTTTCTACAAAAAAAGAGACTTTAAACTCATTATTAAGAGCAAATAATCCTTCTTGAATCATTTCAATTTTTGCATAACTCTTTCGGGGTAGTATATCAATTTTTTTTCTGAATGTTGATGTAATTTTAGTAGCGTTATAACCTTTAGTTACAATGATGACCATCTCTAGATCTACGTCCTTATCATTAATGATATATACATTCCAATCTTCGGTTTTATGAGTGTCGTTGAATTCTTTTACAATCGCTATGTAAACATCTTTTACTTTTGGTATTTGAATATCTTTTTTCAAATTTTATAATGCCGACTTAAACTGCTCTAAAAAACGTACATCATTCTCGCTTAATAAACGGATATCGCTTATTTGATGTAACAATAAAGCAATACGATCAATACCCATTCCAAAAGCAAAACCAGAGTATTCTTTAGAGTCAATACCACAATTATCTAAAACGTTTGGATCTACCATGCCACAACCCATAATTTCTAACCAGCCTGTACCTTTGGTCATTTTGTAATCGGTCTCTGTTTCTAATCCCCAATAGACATCTACCTCCGCACTTGGCTCTGTAAACGGAAAATAGGATGGACGTAATCTAATCTTAGATTTTCCAAACATTTCAGTAGTAAAATATTGAAGCGTTTGTTTTAGATCTGCAAAACTAACATCTTTATCTATGTACAAGCCCTCTACTTGATGAAAAAAGCAGTGCGAACGTGCCGAAATAGCTTCGTTTCTGTAAACACGCCCCGGAGAAATTGTACGTATGGGTGGTTTATTTTCTTCCATATAACGTACTTGTACCGAACTGGTATGTGTACGTAATAAAATGTCTGGATTTGTTTGTACAAAAAATGTATCCTGCATATCACGGGCTGGATGATATTCTGGTAAGTTTAATGCCGTAAAATTATGCCAATCGTCTTCAATCTCAGGACCTTCACTGACATTAAAACCAATACGCGAAAAGATATCTATAATTTGATTTTTTACAATTGATATTGGGTGACGTGCACCTAGAGCTATTGGTTCGCCAGGTCTTGATAAATCGCCATAATGACCATTATCATCTTCTTGATTTTCTAGAACTTCTTTAAGTGTATTGACTTTATCTTCAGCTGTTTTCTTTAACTTATTAATTGTTTGTCCAAACTCTTTCTTTTGCTCGTTTGCTACATTTTTAAACTCTGCAAAGTATTCTTTAAGTAAACCTTTTGAGCCCAAATATTTAATACGAAACTGCTCTACCTCGTCTTTTGATTGCGTAGTAAATGCTTCAGCTTCAGCAATGAGTTCTTTTAACTTATCTATCATAATCCATCTATTGAATCTGCAAATTTAAAAAATCTTATTCGATATAATCTGTTTCTACAAAATAGTTAACAATCGCTTCTTTCATCAAAACGCTTTGCTCACCAGCTTTGAGGTGAGGTAATTGTGCTTTTACTTTATAATGAGGCCAACCCTGATTATCTACAAAATCAAATTCGTAAAATCCGTAGGGTTCTAATAGTTTACAAATCGCAATATGCATTAAATCTAGCTTATGGTCTTTTTTATAATCCTGATGTATTTGACCAAGCTCCTGAACCCCGATGAGGTATATAATAGAATCGAGGTCTAAAGCATCGCCATCCGCAAACTGGGTGGAGAGTTTTTTTACCACCAAATCCCAACGTTCTTTTAATTGTTCGTCTCTTGCCATAATTAGTAATTATGAATTTATAAAATTCAAACGCCAAAGTTAATAAACTAAAACCGCTTCATTTACGTTATGATTCTAATAATCACAAAAATTGTTTACGTTTGTCTAAACCGCTAGTGTTATGAGTATCATTGATATTGTTTTGGGCGCCCTTTTATTATTTGGATTAATTAGAGGTGCCATGAAAGGTCTTTTTGTAGAAATCGCTTCGCTTTTTGCATTAGTCTTAGGTGTTTTTGGCGCCATACATTTTAGTTATTTTGTTGCAGATTTACTTGAATCTAAAGTAGATTGGGACGAAAAGACCATGAATATTGTCGCTTTTGCAACTACCTTTGTTATTATTGTTTTAGCTATAAGTTTAGCTGGAAAAGCATTGACTAAACTGGCTGATTTTGCTGCGCTTGGTATGCTTAATAAATTGCTTGGTGGTGTTTTTGGAGCTCTTAAAATTGGGCTTATATTAAGTGTTTTACTTATTGTTTTTAATAAGTTGAATAAGACGTTGCCTTTTATGGAAGAAGAGGAGTTAGAAGAAAGTATACTTTATAAACCTGTAAAATCTCTAGCACCAATGATTTTTCCAACATTGATTAAAAGTGGAGAAGAATTAGTAATTGAAGAAGATGCATAAAAAAAGTCGCTATAAAGCGACTCTCTTTTTGATTATTAAGTAAATGACTTATAGCATATTTACTTTACCAGTTGACAAACTATAAACACCACCAACAATTCTGATTTCTCCATTGTCTTCCATTTCTTTTAAAATTGGGCTGCTTTCTCGGATACGGTCGATAGTTAAAATCACATTATTCTCTACTGTTTTAGCAACAAACGCACTGTTAGAAGAATTGGCTACGCCATCTACTTCATCAGCAGATTTCTTTACTGCTGGCATAATTTTGCTCAACATGTCTGTAATATTTCCTAATTCTACACCATCACAAGCAGCTTTTACAGCTCCACAGCTTTCATGACCTAAGACTAAGATTAACTTGCTTCCTGCAACTTTACAAGAATACTCTAAGCTTCCTAAAATATCTACGTTTTCAAAATTTCCTGCCACACGTGCTACGAAAACATCACCAATAGCTTGGTCTAAAACTGTTTCTACTGGCACACGAGAATCGATACATGATAATACCACTGCTTTTGGAAATTGTCCGCCAGTAGTTTGGCTCACTAAAGCTGAATTATCTATTTCCTGCGAATCTCCTGAAACAAATCTTTGATTACCATCTAATAAATCTTGCAAAACATCATTTGCCGATAAACTATCTTGTACTGTTTTTGTTATTGCTGTATTTTTCATTTTTTAATTTAATTTTTTATTTCCTCGAATAAGCGGAAATGGGTTATACATATTTTAATATTCGTCTTTTACATTGTCTTTAATCCAATTCAAACATGTTTTAAAATCTTTAAAAAGGTGTTCTTTTGGTATTAGATCTGGAATGATATCTATTCGTTCCATCATATATTTTGGTTGTTTTAATATCCCAACCATAAGCACATTGATATTTTGTTTTCTTAAATCTACAAGTACATCTTCCATGGCATATAAACCGGATTGATCCATATATTGCATTCTACCTAATCTAATAATCACAGTTTTTGCTGTCGATGGAATTTGTTTTGCCAACTGCTGAAAATCAGAAGTAGAACCAAAGAACAAAGGTCCTTTTATGTGTTTAATAAATACTTCTTCTTTTAAATTTGTTGGAAAATTAGATTCATCTGCCCAAGCTTCTTCTTTAAGCGGTTTTACATCAGAACGTTTTGCCGTTAAGTCACCTATTTTTTTCATAAAAAGTAGTGATGCAATTACAAGTCCTATTCCAACGGCATATACTAAATTCCAAAACGTCGATAATACTAAAACTACAAGCATGATCAATACTTCAGAACTTAGCTTAATTGGTCCAAGCTTAATATCTTTTGGTAACGCCGGAATAGCTCTTAATCCTTTGTAATCCATTACGCCAATACCCACGGTAATTAAAATACCAGCTAGTACTGCAGCCGGAATTTTAGAAGCAACTGGTCCTAAGGCTAAAAGAATTACAAGAAGTAAAACACCAGCAATCATACCAGACAATCTAGTTTTACCACCAGAATTAATATTTACAACCGTTCTAATCGTTGCTCCAGCTCCTGGAATACCACCAAAGATGGCACCTATACTATTACCAATTCCTTGACCAACAAGTTCTTTATTGGGTTTGTGCTTAGTTTTGGTCATGTTATCTGCAACGACACTCGTTAATAGCGAGTCTATTGCGCCCAGTAAAGCCAAAGTTATAGCTGTAAAAATGTAAGGTGTTATTTTTGCTAGACTAAAACCTGTAAAAATTTCTATTTTAGGCATTGGAAGTCCTGTCGGAATTTCTTCAATAGGTCTATAATCTAAGCCAAAACCAAACGCCACTCCAGAAACCACAATCAATGCAACCAATGCGCTCGGGATTTTCGTGGTTATTCTTTTAAAGCCATAAACAATAAATATCGTTGCCAAAGCCAAGATTAGCTCTAACCAGTTTATGTTCATAATTGCTTTGGGAAAAACTTTAATCGTACCTAAAACTCCAGAACTTGCGGCCTTAGCTAATGTCTGAGACTCTTTAGCGATGTCTGCTTCAGTTGTAAGTTTTGCTCTTTTAATAGTTTCTTCAAAATTCTCTAATACAAGTATGCCTTCTCCAGCTTCCTCTTTCAGAATATTTTCCAGTATTATTTCTTCTGCTTGTGGTTTAAACTGACTTACTAAATCCACATCTTCTTTGGGATAATATCCTACTGCAGGAAGAATTTGAGTGACCAAGATAATAACTCCAATAGCCGTCATAAAACCGGAAACCACAGGATAAGGAATATACCTTATGTATTTACCTAAACCTATTAAGCCAAGACCTACTTGAATGAGTCCTGCGAGTAAAAAGACGGTTAAAATGGCTGGTAAAGCCTTTTCTACATCTCCATCATTCGCGGCAATTATACCTGCAATGACCACCATACTTACAGCTGTCATTGGTGCTGTTGGTCCAGAAATTTGGGTGTTTGTACCACCAAAAAGCGCCGCAAAGAAGCTTATGAAAATCGCTCCATATAAACCTGCACTTGGTCCCAATCCCGAAGACACACCAAAAGCCAATGCCAATGGCAATGCCACAATACCTGCTGTAATTCCGCCAAAAGCGTCACCTTTAAAATTGGAAAAGAAGTTTTTCATCTATAAGTGTTTAACTTTTTCCTAAGGTAAACTAAAGATTTCAAAATTTAGGTTCTAGGCTAAAAAAATAAACCTAATTAAGTTACTAATAATGATACATTTAGTTTCGAAATCCCAGCTTTGGTATAATTTCTTTTACCAGACTTCCCTGTTGACCTATCGACACAAACTAAACTTATTTCATTTCTATCAATATAATCAGCAATAGTTTTCATAGTGTTTGAGTTGTCTTCAAAAACATATTCGACGGTATTCTTACCCAAAGTAGAAACCGCTTTTCCTTCAGCATTCTGATCTTTCCCTATGGCAAATGACTTCAATGGTCGATTTGTTTTTTCAATCAGGTTTTGTGTTAATGTGTTTTCTACAATTTTATCAGATTGATTTAAAATTCCAAGAGACAGGTCTTTTTTAGCTTCTAAAACTTTGTGTTCTGAAGCTATCATAACTGGTCCGTTGTACTTGTTAAGGACAAAATCTGTTACATTATCTCCAATGAATTTTAGCACTTTTGGTTTGCGTTTACCTAACACCACAATGTCTGGCTTTATTTCATTAATCTTTGTTCTAATTTCTTCTTTGATGTTACCAAAAGCGTAGTTATAGGTGATTTTGGTTTTCTCGTTTTCTGAGACAGAATCAATGAGCGATTTAATCTCTTTATCCGTAGCAATATATTTTTCATTAATTGTTCTTACCGCAGATAGTTGACTTTCTCTTTCAACAACTTCTGTTGGTTTTTTAACATGAAAAAAAGACACATTACCATTGACTAGTTTTGCAAGCTCTAAAGTGTTTTTAAGAACTTTATCTGAAGTGCTCTTCATATCCGAAAGCACTAATATTTTTGGATTATTATTTTTCATAATTTTAATATTTTAATTGGTTTTTGGACGTAGTTGAAAAAATTCTATAAAGCTTTCAGGATTCTCTACAATGCCACGTTCTGAAATTAGTTTAATATCGATATTTCGCTCCTTTGCTTTATAGGCAAAATCATCTAGTATCTCTATAATATCATTATCTAAATAACGTGTTTCTCTTACGTCTAACTCTAGATAAGTGTCACGAGGTAAACTATCTAACTCGTTCAAAATAGCACCTTTGTTAAAGAAGGTTACTTCCTCAGCAAGTGTCATTTTAATTTTATGCTTGCCGTTACTTTTATCCTCGATATGAAGAAAGTGCGAATTTTGATAACTTTTAAGTAAAACCACAACGATACCAACGGCAAGTCCTAAGCCAATTCCCCAAAGCAAATCAATAAATACTATACCTACGACTGTGACTGTAAATGGGACAAATTGTTTCCATCCTAAATCGTACATTTTTTTGAATAATGCTGGTTTTGCTAGTTTATAACCAACAATTAAAAGAATGGCTGCTAAAACTGAAAGTGGAATTTTATTTAATAACGTAGGAATTAATATAACAGAAATCAACAATAAAAATCCATGTATAATCGCAGACATTTTACTTCTACCGCCAGATTGAATGTTTGCCGAACTTCTTACAATTACTTGTGTAACTGGTAAACCACCAATTAGTCCAGATAGTATGTTTCCTGTTCCTTGAGCTAACAACTCTCGGTTAGTTGGCGTAACGTTTTTGTGTGGGTCTAATTTATCCGTAGCTTCTACACAGAGCAAAGTTTCTAAACTTGCCACTAAAGCAATTGTAAATGCTACAATCCAAATTTCTGGATTAGTAATTGCTGAAAAATTTGGGAAACTAAATTGTCCAATAAATGAGTCAAAGCCATCTGGTACAGGAACGCTCACTAAATGCGAAGCTTCAATACCTAAAGTATCGCTAGATTTTGTAAGCACGTAAAAGATAATTCCTATGACTACAGCCACTAAAGGTCCTTGTACTATCTCGAAAAATTTTCCTTTCTTAGATAAGACGTTACTCCATATTAATAATATTGCGAGACTAACGAAGCCAATAATCATTGACCCAATTACCAGATTATCAAAAATACTAAGTAGGGCTGAAAATGTGTTTTCACCAGAAGCTTCTAAAAAACTATCTGCACCTTCTGCTTCCTTATCATAACCAAAGAAATGTGGAATCTGCTTCAAAATTATAATGATTCCGATACCTGTAAGCATTCCTTTAATTACTGAAGATGGAAAGTAATAACCAATAATTCCGGCTTTTAAAATTCCAAAAACTAACTGAATAATTCCTCCTAAAACTACAGCAACTAAAAAGTTTTCATATCCACCTAAAGTACCAATAGCTGTTAACACAATTGCCGCTAAACCTGCTGCTGGTCCACTAACTCCAATTTTAGAGCCACTTAAAGAACCAACAACAATACCACCGACAATACCGGCAATTAAACCTGAAAATAGCGGTGCGCCACTGGCTAATGCAATACCTAAACATAGTGGTAATGCAACAAAGAATACAACAATACTCGCAGGTATGTCATTTTTTAAATATTTGAACATAGAATAAATTAAATTTTGAATATCCTAGCAAAACCTAGGATGTATTAAAATGTTTTGACTTAAAAAGTCTTTTGAAAAAGTATCGAATTAAATTAAGCCAAATCAGGAGGTGGGAAAATCAAATTTAGATGTGGTTTGGTGTATTTCTTGAAAGTATATGCATCACTGTCTTTTGATGACTTATTGATATTTTGGATTTTAGAATCTGAGGAAGAAATATCAAAAAGTAGTTTCGTGTTTTCTTTTTCTTCCTCATCATTTTCTCCTAAAAAAATAGTAGCATCGACACTATCATCAATAGATAATATAATTGTTGGTGCAGATTCTATTGTTATGAATAGTATTGCAAAAAAAACAGCGATTCTATATCTAAATTTTTGATACATTAAATGCGAAGATACTATTAGATTTGAGTCCTTTTTGTTAAATTTTATCTAAAAAATTTTAGTAGCTTAACATCTTCAGAGGGAATCCAACCCGAAGTCTTATCTGCAATCTCAATCTTGCACCAATTTTCATAACTTTCTAAAACCTGAACTTTGGTTCCTTCATGAAGTCTAAAGACTTCTTCACTAGTATTATTAGGGTCTGCTTTAACTCTAGATTCTTGCGCAAATACAATTGCTGGATTATTCTTTATTTCTAGGTTGTTCTTTTGAAAAGCAATTACTAAAGAAAATACAGCCACTAAAAATCCTAAAACACTTATTACAAAAGCAACACGCTTTTGAGACGTTGCAGATGTAAAATGATACAGCAAAAAGAAAAGCACAAAGACTAAAATGCCAGAGATAGCTAATTTTGCCCATGAGTCAGAAGAAAACGTATTTACAATGTTTTTAAAAATTCGTGAAAATCCTACTTCAGGAAATGTATCAATAGCATCTACTGTCATATTTTGAGCAAATACTAGATTATTTTCTATATCCTTATCGTCTGTACTCAGTAATTTTGCTTTTTCAAAATAGTAAACACTTGGCGCAATATTATTGAGTTTGTAATGTGCATTTGCTAAATTAAAATATAGTGCTACCGCGTGCTCATTTTTATCTACAAGCGCTTCATATTTCTTAATAGCCTCAGCATATTTTCCTTGGTTATAAAGTGTATTTCCTTCATTAAAGACCGTGTCATTCTGAGCGTTAATACAAACACTAAAACAAGCCAACATTAGGATTATAAACACTCTCATATTATCGTATCTTTTTGTCAATGGCAGCAATTGTTATGACCGACTTCTCATAGTCATTCTGCATTGTTACGTGAGTAATTGGCGTATATCTTGCCAATTCGCAATTTTCTAAAATAGAAATGAATTCTGAAACAACAGTCAAATCTAAATTGCGCTCCGTTAATAAACTCTGAATTTTTTCTTTATTAAAATCACTTGTTTCAATATGCAACTTTGCCTTAAGATAATTATGAAAAGCCTTTTCTAAAGCTATATAAAAAGCTTCTTTTTTACCTAATGCCTTTTTAGCATCGCTCAAATATTTTTTTGCTAAACGGTCAGCTTTTCTTCTTTTATTACCAACGATATCAGCATTTCGTTTTTCTTGGTTTCTACGTACAAAAATAGCTAATGGAATAAGTAAAAAAGGCAATAAAAATAAAAGCCAAAAAATATTAGACAAAAAGAAAGATTGTTCTTTTTTAGATATCCAAGTCGCATTGGTTTTTATAAATGAAAATGTGCTAGAATTTGTGGTTACAGCTTGTTTATTTGTATTTACAGTATTATTTGAAGCTGTATCTGTATTAACAGATGATGGTCCATTAACAACATCTATAACTAACTGTTCAGATGTTAATCTTTTGTATGTTTTTGCTTTGGGGTCAAAGTAAGAAAATGAAACTTCAGGTAATGGATATTTACCTTTATACTGAGGGACAATAGTATAAACATCTAAAATTTCACCTTGCATTCCTGCCAAATTTGTTCTGACATTTTCTTTATGTTCTGGCTCATAGACTTCTAAGGAACTTGGTACAGTAATCTTAGGCAATTCAAAGAGTTTTAAATTTCCTTTTCCAGAGACTCTGACTTTAGCCTGTAGCGATTCACCTGCGTCTAAGCTAGATTTTGAAGCCGTTACACTGAAATTAAAATCTCCAACAGCACCTTTAAAATCTGCCGGTTTTCCTTCTTCAGGCAGAGGCTTTACATTTACGATTCTTGTGCTAGAGGTTATGCTTTGTTGCACTTTTCTAACAATTCTATTTCCAAAAATATCGTAACGGCTTGTTGGCACGTCAATATTTAAATTAATAACGTATGGTTCTAATTTAAGTTTTCCTGTGTTTTGAGGGTAAAGCACCACTTTTTTCAAAATCACATAACGATAATCCTCTCCTTTAAACTTTGCATTCTGAGGTCTAAAAGCTCTAACCTCTATGTTTTGATTCCAAAAATCTTCGTATTGTGGTGTTTGTTTATCTCCTAAAATATTGGCTGCAATATTTGGCGCCACATATAATTTGTAAAGTACCGTTATTGACTCATTAAGATAGGGTGCTGTCTTTGAAACCTCGGCGACTAAATGTATTTTTTGAGACGCAATATAAGCTGGATCATTAGGGTCTTTTGGTTTTTCGATAGCTTTTGTCACTTTGATAATTATAGGGAAAGTTTTATAAACTTGACCATCAATCTCTATCTGAGCTTGTTTAACAGTGAAACTCCCTTGTTTTTTTGGTGATAAAAAGTAACTATACGTTTTTGTAAAAGAACGTTTTCCGTTTGACCAATAATTACTAACAGAAGTATTTGGTCCACCAACTACAGTAAAATCTTGAAAACTGGGTGGCACAAAATTATCGCCGTCCTGATTCATCTCAAAATCTATCCTTAGACGTTCATTAACTCCTAATGTATTTTTACTGACTTTAGCTTCAAATTTCACCTGTGCAATTGCTGTACTGTAAGCAAAAACCAATAGTAATAGAAATATATTTGTAGTGAATTTCATTATACCTAAGTGCAATTACCAGTCTTTTTCTGTTCTAACTTTAGCGCCTTTTTGCTTTTTGGCATTTATTTTTTCTTGAACCTTTTGTTCTTGATTATTCATCGCTTCAAGAATATTTTTTATTTGCTGAGGAGACATTTTTCCTGGTTGTGGCTTTGGCTTTTGCTTTGGCTTTTCTTTATCTCCTTTTCCATCATCCTTTTTCTCATCTTTTTCTTTACCATCTTTATCTTTTTCATCATCACCTTTCTTCTTATCCTTGTCTCCGTCATCTTCTTTATTGTCCTTCTCTTTATCTTTTTGATCGTCTTTCTTTTCTTTCTCCTTATCCTTGTCTTTTTGATCGTCTTTCTTTTCGTCTTCACCGCCACCATCTTGGTCTTGTTGCTCGGCACAGTCTTTTGCTAAGGCAAAATTATAGCGTGTTTCTTCGTCATTAGGATTATTACGCAATGCATTTTTAAAGGCTTCAACAGCTTCTTTACACTTTTGCTTCTGCATCAGTATATTTCCAATATTATGAAATGCACTATGCTTTTCTTCTTTCGTTTTAGCGTTATTAGCTGCTTCTTGATTTCTAAATAATGCTTCACCAAAGTTACCTTTCTTGTAATACGAGTGTGCTAAATTATAGGCACCAGCAACATTACTTTTTTGTGTAGAAATCGCTTTGCGATATTCCATTTCGGCTGCTATGAAATCCTCTTTTATTAATAATGAATTTGCTTCATAGACTAAATCTTTGGCTTCACGTTCAGATTTTTTTCTTTCTTTTTCAAAATCTTGAGAAAACCCAAAAACTGAGATCAGTAGTGCTAAAACTAAACTATATCTTTTTATACTGTATATCCTTTTCATCAACTCTAATTTAATAAAGCGCGCTTTTTGAAGGCGTTAAAATAATACTAAAAATTCTCATTAAATAAATTGAGCTTTTTCAACCACTCTGTTTTTCGTTCTAATAAAAATATGTCTATAAATAAAAATAAAATTCCAAAGCCTAAAAACCATTGGAATTGGTCTTTGAAATCTGCAATCTGCTTGGATTCAAATTCTTTTTTATCCATTTTATCTAATAAATCCTTAATCGTATCTACAACTTCACTTGTACTTGATCCATTTATATACACGCCATTTGCTTCTTGAGCAATTTCTCTAAGTGTATCTTCATTAAGCTTTGTTATTACAGTTTCGCCATTTCTATCTTTCTTATAATTGAGAATAACACCATTTCTCTTAATAGGTATCGGTCCTCCACTTTCGTTACCCACACCAATAGTGAAAATCCGGATACCTTGATCATTTGCTTCTTCGGCTATTTCTGCCGCATCACCTTCGTGGTCCTCACCGTCTGAAATTATGACCAAAATGCGATTAGTTTGCTCCTCGTCATCATAATAGGTTTTTGCCAATTCAATAGCTTCACGAATAGCAGTACCTTGAGATGTCATCATATCAGTGTTCATGTTCTGCAAAAACATTTTTGAAGCCGCATAATCAGTTGTAATTGGTAATTGTGGGAAGGCTTTGCCTGCATAGGCGATAATACCAACACGGTCACTACCTAAACTATTAATGATTTGAGTAACCAATTGCTTTGATTTTTCAATACGGTTTGGCGCAATATCTTCAGCCAACATACTTTTTGAAACATCCACAGCAAAAACGATATCCACACCTTGACTTCTGACTGTTTCTAATTTTGTTCCAATCTTTGGATTAACCAATGCTAACACTAAAAACATAAAAGCAGCACATAATACAATAAGCTTTAATACGCTCTTAAATAGCGATTGGTTAGGACTTAAACGCTTCAGTAATGCTAAATTAGCAAACTTTTTCTGAGCTGATTTTTTCCATACTTGTACAAGTATAAATACGAGCACAATTACAGGAATCACCAGGATAGTCCAGAACCATATTTTCTCATCTAATCTAAACAAAGCTTCTAAAAATTGTATGTTTTAATAACCATTCCAATAGAATTATAAATAAAGCAAATAATACTAATGGTCTGTATTTTTCTTCATAATTATAATATTTTCTTTCTTCGACTTCAGTCGTTTCAAGCTTATTGATCTCAGCATAGATTTCAGCTAATTTTCTATTATTTGTAGCGCGAAAATATTTTCCGCCAGTAGCATCCGCAATCTCTTTTAATAGTTTTTCGTCAATTTCTACTTGTGCTCTTCCGTACTGAAATGTATTATCTGGTCTAATCCCAATCGGCGATAATGCCATGCCATTTGTTCCTAAACCAATAGTATAGGTTTTAATACCATATTCAACGGCTAATTCACTCGCTGTTTTTGGGTCTATAAATCCACCATTATTAACGCCATCCGTCAATAAAATAATGACTTTACTTTTGGCTTTACTGTCCTTTAAACGATTTACAGAAGTTGCTAAGCCCATACCAATAGCTGTTCCTTGCTGGATGATGGTATTATACTTTATATCACGTAAAGAGCGTAGCACTATATTTTTATCGCTTGTAATAGGTGTTTTTGTAAAGGCTTCTCCAGCATATTCTACTAATCCTATGCGATCGTTTGGTCGGCCGTTTATAAAATCTGCTGCTACTTTTTTAAGTGCTTCTAATCGGTCCGGCTTTAAATCTTTTGCCAACATACTTGCTGAAACATCAATTGCCATAACAATATCGATGCCGCGAGTCGTTTTTGTTTTTGTAGAAACATCTACAGTTCGTGGTCTTGCTAATGCTGTTATTAATAATGCTAAAGCAATCAGTCGTAGTACCAAAAGTAAGTGCTTGAATTTGCTCCAAAACGAACCTGAAGTTTTAAATCCTTGAACTGATGATATCTTCAATTCTGCGGTTTGTAGCTTTGATTTAAAAAAATACCACACCAATGCTAGTGGCAAAAGCAATAGTAGCCAGAAAAATTCTTTATTTAAAAATTCGATATTCTCTAACATTATTCGGATTCTTCTTCTCGTTTGACATTCTCATTGAGTTCTACAGAGTCAACGATTCTCTTTACAATATCATCAGCATAAGGGTCATCAGTTCTCCAAACTAAAATGATTTGTTGGATAACTTGCTCTGTGGTAAAACTTAAATACATGTACTCACCCTCAAAGTACTCACCTTCAAATGATGTTGGAAATTCTGCTGTACCAAAAGTTTTGATGCCTTGCGCATCATTTGGTGTCTTAAATTCTTCGTTTTTAGTTATTATGTTTTGGATGCCCTGAACTTCCCATTCTTTTAAACTTTTCTCGATAATAGAGGTGATGTTAAGTGCTTTTTGCTTATCAACATCTTGTTCTTTAAGTTCTCCAATAATAGTGGTCGAGGTTAAAACATAAAAATCATCAACTAAACTTCCATAAGCAAATATTGATGTATCCACTTTTTCTTTTGCTTCTTCTGGTATTTCTACTTTTTGACGTTCTAAAACTTCTGGTGTCTCAATAAAAATCGGTGGAAAACCATAGGCGCTTTTCACCCAATTTCCTTCTAACAATTCAATACTGCTATGTCCTAATATCTTGTCTTTAACGTACTCAAAACCAAAAGTAGCAGCAAATCCAATATATGTTGCTATAACTAGAAAAAGAGAAATAGCAGTAGTTAGAATTATCTTCTTTCGCTTTTCTTTACGTTCTTGTGCTTCTTTATATTGCTGATTTAACAATTTCTCTTCTTCACTAGGTTCTGGAAGAGTCAGTTTTACGGCATCTAACTCTTTGACTATTGTCTGCTTATCTAACTCTGCCAGAGCAATATCTGGCTTTGATTTGGCGAATTTTACTAAATCTGCACGCTTAAAAATGGTTTTAATATTTGAAATGGTATCCTTTGTCAATGCAAATTGATTCCCATCTTTTAAAAGCTGAAGTCGTTCTACTAATTCATCAGTAGTACTCTCTAAAGAACGGTCATAAACTTTTTCATCCAAAAATTTTCGGATAATAAATGTGAGTTCTGAATAGAAACTCTTTAAATCTTCTTGTTCTAAATAACGTTGTCTTTCTAATTTAGAAATTGCCAATTTAGCACGTTCGTATGGTGGTAAAAGCGCGATTTCTTCTTCTTCAGTTAATGGTTTTTTTCGCCAAATAACCCAATATAATATAAAAGCAATAAGTGCTATTACTGCTGTAGCTAACAATACATACAACCACCAATTGCTAATATTTTTTTCTACTTCGATTATAGGCTTAATATCATAAAGACCTTGCTTTGTGGTGTCAATTTCTATGGTATTGACTTCGACTCTTAAAGAATCAGTGAAAAATGGACTATCGCCAATAATAACCTTCTGTCTAGGTATGACGTAAGAGCCAGAATCAAACTGAGTTATTTTATATTCCCGTAACAACTGAAATTTAGATGCCTTTTTTGTGGTATCAATTTTTAAAGCTTCTACAACTTCTAATGGTAAAAATGTTTGTCCTTCTGGAAAGACAACCAACATTGTAGAGTCTGCTTCAACTTTTATTTTATATGAAATCTGTTCGCCAATTCTGATATTGGTTGTATCGATTTCTTTTGTAACTTGACTAAAAGCTGAAAAAGAAAAAAGAAGAAAAATAATAGACAGAAAGCTTGAAGCACGAAACCTTAAGCTTGTAGTTGTCATATTTATATTTCTAAAATCGTGATTCATAAATCGTAATTCGGTTTTATCTTCTTTTAAAGTATCCTAAAAGCTTTTTTACATAACTCTCATCAACACGACAATCAATTGTACCTGCTCCGGATTTTGTAAAAGCATCTTTATAATATTCCACTTTTTCTTGGTAAAAGATGCTGTAATTGTTTCTAACTTTTTTTGATGCAGTGTTGACTAAAATTAACTCTCCCGTTTCTTCATCCTGCATTTGTACCATTCCTATGTTTGGTATTTCGGCTTCGTGTTTATCAAATACTCGAATCCCTGTAATATCGTGTTTCCCGGAAGCAATCTTAAGTGTTTGCTTGTAATCGTCCGCAACAAAATCAGAAAGCATGAAAACAATGGCTTTCTTCTTCATCACATTAGATAAGAATTTTATGGCTTCAGAAATATTGGTCTTCTTACTCTTAGGTTTGAACTCCAATAACTCGCGAATAATTCTTAATACATGTGATCGCCCCTTTTTAGGTGGAATAAACAATTCGATTTCATCCGAAAATAAAATCAAACCAATCTTATCGTTGTTTTGGGTTGCTGAAAAGGCTAAAGTAGCCGCTATCTCTGTTACTATTTCGTCTTTAAATTGATTTTGCGTTCCAAATAATTTACTTCCTGAAACATCTGCCATGAGCATCATGGTTAACTCACGCTCTTCCTCAAAAACCTTGACATGTGGTTCATTGGTTCTTGCAGTTACATTCCAATCGATATTACGGACATCATCTCCAAATTGGTATTGTCTAACTTCCGAAAATGTCATACCTCTCCCTTTGAAGGTCGAATGGTATTCGCCACCAAAAATATGATCAGACAATCGACGTGTCTTAATCTCTATTTTACGTACTTTCTTAAGAAGTTCTTTAGTATCCATGTTTTAATTTGCGATTGAGCATTGCTGATTTACGATTTTAAAAAATCGTTATTCGCAATTCTAAAATCTAAGATTTTATGGCACTTCAATGACATTAACAATCTTGTTAATGATATCTTCAGAAGTTATGTTTTCTGCTTCTGCTTCGTAAGTAATACCTATTCTATGTCTAAGCACATCATGAACAACTGCTCTAACATCCTCAGGGATTACATAACCTCGACGTTTTATAAACGCATAACATTTTGCTGCAGTCGCAAGGTTAATACTTCCACGAGGTGATGCTCCAAAAGAAATAAGACCTTTTAAATCTGAAAGATTATAATTTTCAGGATAACGTGTTGCAAAAATAATATCAAGTATATATTTTTCAATTTTATCGTCCATATAAACCTCTCGAACTGCTTCTTGTGCCTTGAGAATTTGCTGAACAGAAACTACCGGGTTTACTTTATCCCAAGATCCTCTTAAATTGGCGCGCATTATCAATTGTTCTTCATTCTTTTTAGGGTAGTCTATTACAGTTTTAAGCATAAAACGGTCAACTTGAGCTTCTGGCAAAGGATAAGTTCCTTCTTGTTCTACCGGATTTTGTGTCGCCATCACTAAAAATGGTTTGTCTAAAATAAATGTTTCATCTCCAATAGTTACTTGTTTTTCTTGCATGGCTTCTAACAAAGCCGATTGTACTTTTGCAGGTGCTCTGTTGATCTCATCTGCTAGGACAAAATTTGCAAAAATTGGTCCTTTCTTTATTGAGAAATCATTCTCTTTAATGTTGTAAATTAATGTCCCAACAACATCTGCAGGTAATAAATCTGGCGTAAACTGAATACGACTAAAACTACCATCAACTGCCTTAGACAGTGTATTAATAGCCAATGTCTTTGCCAAACCCGGGACACCTTCTAGCAAAATATGACCTTGCCCAAGCAGGCCAATAAGTAATCGTTCCACCATATGTTTTTGACCTACAATAACCTTATTCATTTCTAAGGTAAGTAAGTCTACAAATGCGCTCTCTTTTTCTATCTTTTCATTAATTGATTTAATATCAATTGTATTCGTTTCTTCCATATTTTATTAGTTTTTCAACCGTTTTATCAATATCTAGATATCAGATTTGCAAATTGTTAAAATTATTCTACTCATGCTGTTAATGATAGGTTAAAAATATTTGTGTTTTTTATAATTATTGTTAACCCTTTTTTGTGTATTATTTTCAATATAATTTGAATATTTTTACTGAAGCTATTAATATGTTTAAAATGTCAAATTATTCAAAAATAATAAGCGGGACTATGACTTGGGGTGTTTGGGGAAAACAATTCTCAACTAAAGAAATGGAAGTCATGATACATCACTGCTTGATGAGTGGTATTACAACTTTTGACCATGCAGATATATATGGTGGATATACGACTGAAGAAGAATTTGGAAAAGCCTTCAATACCTCAGGAATTAATCGAAAAGAAATTCAATTGATTTCTAAATGTGGTATTCAGTACATGAGCGATAATCGTAATAATAAAGTTAAGCATTACGATTACAGCAAAGATTATATCATTTGGTCCGTTGAGGAGTCTCTGAAAAATCTTCATACAGAATATTTAGATTTACTTTTATTACATCGTCCAAGTCCTTTAATGCATCCTAATGAAATTGCGGAAGCCATTACAATATTAAAAAAACAGGGTAAAATTAAAGACTTTGGAGTTTCTAATTTTACACCATCGCAAATGGATCTGATTAGTCTTCGAATGGATATTGATGTCAACCAAATCGAGTTTTCTTTAACAGCACATGATGCAATGCATAATGGCGCTCTAGATTTCATGCTAAACAATGGTATACAACCAATGGCGTGGTCGCCATTAGGCTCCGTTTTTAGAAAAAATACCGAACAAACAAGACGCATACACAAACAACTAGGAGACTTGATGGATAAGTATAACGCTACTGAAGATCAACTTTTATTAGCGTGGTCATTAAAACATCCTTCAGCGATATTGCCCGTTGTTGGCACAACAAACAAAACAAGATTACAACAAGCTATGGAAGCAACAAAAATTGAATTAGAACTTGACGATTGGTTCTTAATTTTGGTTGCTGCTCAAGGACATAAAGTCCCATAAATATTATTAAATATGAAGAAAACAGCATTAATAACAGGCGCTACTAGTGGTATTGGAAGGGCTACAGCTCACGAATTTGCTAAACACGGTATTAATCTTGTATTGTGCGGAAGACGTCAACAGCGTCTTGATAGTGTGCAAAAAGCACTTTCTCGTGAAACAGATGTATACACATTAAACTTTGATGTACGTGATAAAAATAAAACTTTCGAGGCTATAAACTCATTGCCAGAAGCGTTTAGAGATATAGATATACTAATCAATAACGCTGGAAATGCTCATGGTCTTGACCCTATTGAAACAGGTAATACTGATGATTGGGATGCCATGATGGATATTAATGTCAAAGGTCTACTTTATGTCAGTAAGGCTATTATTCCTAGAATGACTGAACGCGAATCTGGTCATATTATTAACATTGGATCATCCGCTGGTAAAGAAGTATATCCAAAAGGGAATGTATATTGTGCTAGTAAACATGCTGTTTTAGCAATTACCGAAGGTATGCGTATTGACTTAAATTCTTATGGAATTAAAGTCAGTGCTATAAATCCAGGTCTGGTAGAAACGGAATTTTCTGAAGTGCGATACAAAGGTGCTCCGAATGCAAATGACACTTACAAAGGTTTTAAAGCTTTACAAGCAGAAGATATTGCTGAGGTTATCCAATTCGCAATAAGTAGGCCATCACATGTTAATATTGCAGATGTTTTGATGTTTTGTACAGCGCAAGCAAGTTCTACGATAGTGAAAAAGAAATTTAATACAGTTGATTAATAAACGTCTTTTAATTAAAAATTTACTCGCCCACAACGACGAGAACAGTTTCTATGACAAAAAACGAAAACTCAACCTCAGCTATAAAGAAGGGAAGGCTAAATTTCTAAAACATATTTGCGCACTTTCTAATAGTAATCCTAAAAATAATTCTTACATCGTTATCGGTGTTGATGATACCGATAATAAAATCATAGGTGTTGATTTTTTTGATGACAGCAAAATTCAGAATTTAATTAATGCCTATCTGACAAATCCTCCAATAGTTCAATACGAAAATATTCCTTTTCCACATTTACCAGATTATAAAGTCATTGGTTTAGTGACTATTAGAGCCAATAAAGGATTAACTTCTCTTCGCAAAAATATTTGGAAATATTATGGTGGCGCTGTGTTTTTTAGAGATGGTAGTATGAGTATGCCTAAAGTGTTTGATATTGAAATTAAAGATGTTAATTCTGTGATTGTCTCAGCTATAGAAAATCACGCACTAAACAATATCGAGCTAACTTTAAATGGTGTTTTTGACTTTATGAAAAAACGTGAAGACTACTCGCCAAAGTATAAAGTTTTTAAAGAATATTTTGTGCTCTGTTGGGCAGGACAAAAAAAGGAAGTCAAAGATGAAATTTTTTATTCACGAGTTGATATTGAATTAATTAACGAGCAGCGTCGTTTGTTTTACTCCGCTTTAGATGAAGTTTCTATTGCAAATTCTGAAAATAACTTTTCTATAATTGAGTACGTAAAACTAGGACTTCATAATAACCATAGATATTACAAACTTGAAGAAACAGTTATAGAATTTGGACATAATGGCAACTACTCTATCGATACTAATCTATTATTCGAACCGCCGCAGTTTGATAAAAAAGTATTACACCATATCTACAATTCTAACAATGCTTTGATAGAAAAATTAAAAAAAGAAATGCCATTGAATATTAATGAAATTAACGATTTGAAAAATCTATCTGCGACATATCTTATTTGTTACCTCAATGGTTTTGAAAATGCTATTGATAAACTCGAAGAAGTTAAACCACTTTTAAAATCTTACAGTAAGGAAATTTATAAAGGTTATAAGTTATCTATGCGGATTTTAAGAAAAGTAAGGTATAATTGAGTCTTGTATTTGAAACAAGTCACGGTGATTTTTTATTAAATTTTATGGATTATAAATCAAACTTAATACCCTGCGCCAATGGTAATTCATCAGAGTAGTTTATAGTATTAGTTTGTCTTCTCATATAAATTTTCCATGCATCAGAACCTGACTCACGTCCGCCACCTGTTTCTTTTTCACCTCCAAAAGCGCCACCAATTTCAGCACCAGAAGTGCCAATATTTACATTTGCAATCCCGCAATCAGAACCTGCATATGAAAGGAATTTTTCGGCTTCTTTCATTTCGTTAGTCATGATAGCAGATGATAATCCTTGAGCAACTCCATTTTGTTTAGAAATGGCATTTTCAACCTCTCCAGAATATTTCATTAAATATAAAACTGGTGCAAATGTTTCATGCTGTACAATTTCAAAATGATTTTCTGCTTCAATAATAGCTGGTTTAACATAGCATCCAGACTCATAACCTTCGCCTTCTAAAACACCGCCTTCAACTAATATATTTCCGCCTTCAGCTTTTGCCTTTTCAATTGCTGCTAGATATGTACTCACTGCGTCTTTATCAATTAATGGTCCAATATGATTGTTTTCGTCTAAAGGATTTCCAATAGTTAATTGTCCATATGCACCAACAATAGCATCGCGTACTTTATTATAAACAGATTCATGAATAATCAATCGTCTTGTAGACGTACAACGTTGCCCGCAAGTTCCTACAGCACCAAATACAGCTCCGGGAACAACCACTTTTAAGTCAGCCGTTGGTGTAATAATAATCGCATTATTACCTCCTAATTCTAACAACGATTTCCCAAAACGTTCAGCAACTGTTGCACCAACGATTCTACCCATTCTTGTAGAACCCGTTGCAGAAACTAAAGGAATTCTGGTGTCTGTAGTCATAAATTCACCGACTTTGTAATCACCGTTAATGATACAAGAAATACCTTCTGGATAATTATTTTCTTTCAAAATATCCGCAATAATATTTTGACAAGCTACAGAGCATAAAGGCGCTTTTTCAGAAGCTTTCCATACACATACATCACCACAAATCCATGCTAAAGCCGTATTCCATGCCCATACTGCAACAGGAAAGTTAAACGCAGAAATAATTCCAACAACTCCTATTGGGTGCCATTGCTCTCTCATGACATGTCCAGGTCTTTCCGAAGGAATAGTTTGCCCATTCAACTGCCTGGACAGTCCAACAGCAAAATCGCAAATGTCAATCATTTCTTGAACCTCACCATAACCTTCTTGCAAAGATTTTCCCATTTCATAAGACACTAGCTTTCCTAGTGGTTCTTTTAAATCTCTTAGTTTGTTTCCGAATTGACGTACAACTTCTCCACGAACTGGTGCAGGCACATCTCGCCAAGATAAAAATGCCTTGGTTGCGGTATCCATTACCTTATCGTAATCTGCTCTTGTCGTTGTTTTTATTTTTGCTATTAATTGTCCATCTACTGGTGAATATGATTCGATAATCTCTCCATTAGAAAAATTTTCAGAACCTGTTGAAGTTCCTTCGTTTACAGCTTTAACACCTAATTGCTCAAGTGCTCCTTTTATTCCGAAATCAGTTGCTACTGTTCCCATATTATATTGATTTTTAGTCTGATTATTTTCCGCGAAGATAACAATAAATTGTTGCTTTAAAATAGTATTTTATATTGATAAAGCATCACAAACTTTATGAACATTTTAACAACAGTTAAAAATCTAAACTAAAAAGAAACTTCGTATCTAATTTAACAAGAATAGGCCTAGATCTTGATTTTAAGTAGTTCTCATAAGGAATGAGAATACATATTAATTTAAAATCCACGAATTATGTTATTAAGAATTTTAGCAGTGGCTTGCTTTGCCTTTAGCATTGCGCAAGCACAAGACATCCAGTATGTATCCGCAGAAAACGGATTAGTCATGAGAGAACAACCAAATCAGGGTGCCGTCAAAGTAGGTGTATTAGATTATGGCACACCAGTAGAGATTATTGAGTACACCGATTTATCATTAGATGTAAGGGACAATAAGAAAAAAGTAACTGGTAAATGGGTTAAAATAAAAGGTCCTGCTGCTGGTGAATATTTTGAAGATGCTTATGTATTCAATGGTTATTTGACAGAAGAAAAAATAGAACGCCCTCTTAAAATACCTTTTGATGCCTTTACTGTTTTTATTAATAAACTTAATGAGGATGTTGCTTCAGATAATATATCCATAAATAAAAACACATCACCTACATTTAAAATCGAAAAGGATAAATCTCCTGAAAACAGATATCTTAAAGTAAAACATCATCAAGATTATAGAACGATACAAGTATTACAACGGTATAGAAATAGTATAGCTATAACCTCTGTGAAAGGAGAAACTAAGTTTTCAGATTTTCAGCATTACACATCGAGTTGGAAGCCTTTAAAAATGTTGTACTCTGATGGTAATATCTTTAAAACAATAGCCCTTTCTGAAAAAGACCAAAAACGATTTGGAACTATAGATGAAGTTCAATTGAACGCATATTTAAAAAATAAAAATCAAGTTCGGTCCCATATTGCCCCGAGTCAAATTGAGCTTAAAGTTATCATGACTGATATTGATGGTTATAGGACCGAAAAAAATGTAATCTTTGAGTTACCTTTAAAGAGCTAGTCGTATTATATTTAACAACAGTATCATCGAAATATTCTAAATCATGAACATCAATAAAGTCTTTGCCCTTTTTACTCTCTTATGTATATCTGTATCCTGTGAAGAAAAAGTAGATACTAATAATGTTTTTAAGTTTAGGGATTATATAAGCTACACGTCATCTGGACGAATTTCCATAGCAGATCCAATTAAAATATCTCTTGCTGATGAAGTGGAGAATTGGGAAATGGGTCAAGACTTAGATACTGATTTGGTAAAAATAAAACCCTATGTAGAAGGAAAACTTCAGGCCGTAAATAAAACCACACTTTTATTTACACCAGATGAAAATCTTAACCCAGCAACAGAATATACGGTGACTGTAGATATTGGTAGTATTTATAAAAAAATCTCAAAAGACTATAAATCTTACACGTTTCAGTTTAAAACAATTACGCCAAGTTTTAATATAAATACTGCCGATTTACAATCTTATAATAAAGAGTGGCAATACGTTTTAGGGTATTTAAGAACTGCGGATGTCATCAAACTAGAAGATGCCAAAAAATTAATCTCTGCATCTCAAAAGGTTAATGGTTTAAAGTTAGTTTGGAATGAAGCCAATGAGATTTCAAAATATTTTGAATTCAAAATAGATAGCGTACAGCGTTTTGTAGAAGATAGTAAAGTCCATATAAAATGGGATGGTGATGCTATCGATGCAGAAAATAAAGGGGAGAACTCAATTGTAATTCCTGGGAAAAATAACTTTACAATTACCAATACTGAAGTATTTCAGTCGCCAGATCAGTATCTTTCGATTAATTTTTCTGACCCATTAAAAAAGCAGCAAAACTTCTCAGGATTGGTGAGTATTCAAAAAGCTAAAAATCCTAAATACGTCGTTGATGGTAATATACTTAAAGTCTATCCAGACACAAAACTGGTTGGCGACATTCAAGTTGATGTCTTTACAGGAATAATAAATACAGATGGCTTTAAATTAAAAAACAGCTTCTCAGAACGTTTGACTTTTGAATCTCTAAAGCCACAGGTTCGTCTACTAAGCAACGGAACAATTCTTCCTAATTCTAGAGAACTTAAATTCAATTTTGAAGCGGTTAACCTGAGTAAAGTTGATGTTAGGATTATTAAGATTTTTGAAGATAATGTACTTCAGTTTTTACAGACAAATAACATCGATAGCAATAACAAATATGGAATTAGAAATGTCGGTCGACGTATTACTAAACAAACCGTTACCCTTATTGAAGAAGAAACACAAAACACAGGTAAATGGAAAGCATACAGTATCGATTTGTCTAACTATTTTACTGCATATATCGGTGCTGTTTATCGTGTAGAATTAAGTTTCAAAAAAGACTACTCTTTATACGATTGTGAAGTAAATTCATCTTCTGAATCCTCTGAAGAAGAGGACTATTATGATGATTATTACGAAGACGATTATTATGCCTCTGAAGAGGTTTCTGAAGAAGAACAAAACCGTTTAGAAGAAGACTATTGGGATAATATTACGTACAATTACAGAAGCGATAATTACAGTTGGAGAGATAGAGATAACCCATGTACAGATTCCTATTACAACTACTCCAATCGTATTGTTGCACAAAATTTAATTGGGTCAAACTTGGGTGTAATTGTCAAAAAAGGGAATGCCAATAAGTACATATTTGCAGTTACTGATATTTTAAGCACTGAGCCAGAAGCTGGTGTTAATGTTAGCTTATATAATTTTCAAAAACAACTATTATTCAAAGGGGTAACAAATAATGATGGTGTTTCAGAAATTGAAACTGATAAGCGTGCCACTTTCGCAGTAGTATCGAAAGGACCTAGTACAAGTTATGTCAAACTTTTAGATGGTAATTCTTTATCACTAAGCAAGTTCGATGTTTCGGGTAAACGCTTGCAACGCGGACTTAAGGGATACATTTATGGCGAACGTGGTGTTTGGCGACCAGGAGATAATTTGTTTCTGACATTTGTACTAAATGATAATGCTAATAAACTCCCTAGTCGACATCCTGTTAAACTAGAGATAACTGATCCAGTAGGCAAATTGGTATACCGACATGTAACGATAGATAATGTAAATCACTTCTATAATTTTACAGTACCAACATCCTCAGATTATAAGACCGGGAATTATTATGCTAAGGTTTCTGTTGGCGGTGCAACATTCAGTAAAACATTAAAAATTGAGACTGTTAAACCTAATCGTCTTAAAATCAAAATAGATTTTGAAGATGACATTTTGACCAATAACACGCCTCTAAAAGGTGATTTAAATGTAGCATGGCTTCATGGTGCACCAGCAAAGAATATTAAAGCTGAAGTCAAGGCCAAATTCACAACAAAAAGAACAAGTTTCGATGGCTATAAAAACTATGTTTTTAATGATCCAACGCGAAATTTTACCAGTGAAGAAACTATAGTTTTCGACGGTAAAGTTGATGCAAAAGGCAAAACAAAAATCAATAGCAAACTAAATATTGGCAAAAATGCACCTGGTATGCTTAATGCACAATTTTTGGTTAGAGCTTTTGAAAATGGAGGTGATTTTTCGCTCGATGCTTTTACAATGCCTTATGCACCTTATGACAGTTTCGTTGGTCTTCAATCTCCAGAAGGCAACAACTATGGTTCATATTTCACAGATGAAAATCACACCTTTGATATTGCCACAATAACTTCTGATGGGAAACCTATTGAACGTAAAAATCTTGAAGTTAGAGTTTATAAAATAGAATGGCGTTGGTGGTGGAACTCGTCTTATGATAATCTATCAAGTTATGTTTCTAGTAATTATCATAGACCTGTTCAGCAGTTTAATATTGACACTGATAAAAACGGAAAAGGCAACTTTAAACTTAATATTCCGGATAATAAACGTGGTCGTTATTTAATCCGAATTCTTGACCCACAAAGTGGTCATGCGACTGGTCGTACTGCATATTTCTATAAAAATTGGTGGCAAAGTGCCCCATCGTCTGATAAAGATGCAGCAAAAATGCTTGTGTTTTCAACTGATAAAGATAATTACAATGTTGGTGAAACAGCAAAACTAACATTCCCTTCAGGAAGTGAAGGTCGTGCTTTAGTAAGTATTGAAAACGGTAGTGAAGTTATTGATTACCAATGGGTAGAAACCAAGCTAGGTGAAACCACTATTGACATTCCTGTAACTGAGGATATGGCTCCAAATGTCTTTATTAATATATCATTATTACAACCACATGAAGTGACCTCGAATGATTTACCAATCAGATTATATGGTGTGATACCAATGTTAGTTGAAAATCCTGAAACACGTATTACGCCCGAAATTTACATACCAAATGAAATAAGACCCGAGGCGAATTATGAAATAAAAGTTTCAGAGAAAAACGACAAACCGATGACTTATACCATTGCTGTTGTTGAAGAAGGTTTGCTCGACTTAACACGTTTTAAAACGCCAAATGTCTGGGATAGCTTTTATGCTCGCGAAGCTCTTGGTGTAAAAACCTGGGATATTTTCGATGATGTTATTGGTGCTTATTCTGGTAGTATTGACCAAGTATTTGCTATTGGTGGTGATGGTAATGCTTCAAAAGGAAAAAATAAAAAGGCAAATCGTTTTAAACCCGTTGTGACGTATTTGGGCCCATTTATTTTAGATTCTAAAGAGACTAAAACACACCAGATTAAAATGCCTAATTATGTAGGCTCAGTTCGTGCCATGGTAATTGCTGGTGATAATACTGAAGAAGCCTATGGTAATGCAGAAAAGACAGTACCAGTAAAACAACCTCTTATGGTTTTGGCAACGTTACCCCGTAAATTAAGTCCTGGTGAAAAGGTAACATTACCTGTGACGGTTTTTGCAATGGAAAATAAAATGAAAAACATCAATTTAGAGATTAAATTAAGTGATGGTATTACCGTAAAAGGAAGCAAGACACAAACCCTTAAATTTGACAATCCAGATGAAAAGATGGCTTATTTTGAGTTGGACGTGTCCAAAGCCAAAGGCATAAACACAATTGAAGTTATTGCTTCTGGTCATGGCGAAAAATCTACTTACAAAGTTGAGATTGATGTCGAAAATCCGAATCCGTACTCTTCAAAAATTATTGATAACGAATTACAAGCCAATGCAACTCAAAAAGTACCATTCACAACTTTTGGTGTACCCGGAACAAATTCTGCAACGTTAGAGTTTTCGACAATACCGCCAATGGATTTTACTAAACGCCTAACGTATTTAATTCGTTATCCACATGGTTGTGTTGAGCAGACAACATCGAGTGTTTTCCCACAATTATTTTTAACAGACATTTTTGATTTAAATTCGAAAAAGAAGAATGAAATCCAGAGTAATATAGAAAATGGTATTAACCGATTATCTCATTTCCAACAAACAAATGGTGGTATGAGTTATTGGATTGGCGAAAACACAGCCAATGATTGGGGCACAAGTTATTCTGGTCATTTTATGATAGAAGCCGAGAAAAAGGGTTATGTCCTTCCGCTTACTTTTAAGAGCAATTGGTTGGCCTATCAAAAACAAGCCGCAAGGAATTGGAGACCTAGTTATAGATATTACAATTATGACTTGGCACAAGCATACAGATTATACACAATGGCTCTTGCTGGTAGTCCGGATTTGGCAAGTATGAATAGACTTAGAGAGTTTACAGAAATCTCTAACGAAGCCAAATGGAGATTGGCTGCAGCATATGCATTAGCTGGACAAAAAGAGGCAAGTGATGCTATTTCTCGTACAGCTAATATCGATTTTCAGCCTCCTAAATCTAACTATTACACATATGGATCTTTAGAAAGAAACCGTGCGATGGCTCTAGAAACTATGCTAATTACGGATAATCCAAAAGCAGTAGATTTAGCAAAAGCAGTAGGTAAATCATTATCTAGTGACGATTGGATGAGTACACAAACGACGGCTTACAGTTTATTATCCATCGGAAAACTCATATCTAAAAATGGTGGTAAAGATTTAAATCTAAGCTATTCAGTAAATGGAAAATCAGAAACTATAAATACTAAAAATGGTATTGCACAACGCGAAATTCCTGTTGTTGATGGCCTAAACGAAATCAGTATTGAAAACAAAGATGGTAATTTGGTTTATGTACGCGTTTTAAACTCTGGGAAATTAAAACTTGGAGAGGAACTGTCTGTAAAACGAGGCTTCTCAATTTCAACCATTTTTAAAGACTTGCAAGGCAATAAAATTGATGTTTCAAAATTACAACAAGGACAAGATTTTGTAGCTACAGTTAGTATTACAAATCTTAATAACGAAGTTGTAAAAGATGTCGCATTGACTCAAATTTTTCCTTCAGGTTGGGATATTGTAAATACACGATTTACAGATTTTGGAGATACAACAGTCAGTCAAGCAAGGTATACTGATATTAGAGATGACCGCGTTAATTTCTATTTTGATATGAGTAGAAAAGGAAAAAACGGTACTAAGACATTTACTGTTTTATTGAATGCGTCATACTTAGGTACTTATTATTTACCTGGTGCACAAGCGGAAGCGATGTATGACAATGATTATCTCGTAAGAAACAAAGGCCGTTGGGTTACTGTAGAAAAATAATTTATGAAAAACCAAGAATCTTATTACGCTGTCATTTTTACCTCAACCCAAACGGGAACCATTGAGGGCTATTCTGAAATGGCAGACCAAATGGAAGCATTAGCAAAAAAACAAGATGGTTACTTAGGTATAGAAAGCGCTCGAAACTCCGTTTGAATAACTGACAGTTATTGGGAAAGCATAGAGGCTATAAACCAATGGAAAGCCAATACAAACCATTTATTTGCGCAACAAAAAGGACGCGAACAATGGTACAATTGGTATAAGGTTAGAATTTGTAAAGTAGAATGAGAATATGAGTGTTTAAATTACTAAATAATAGAATCAAATATTATCGTTTTAAAGTAAAATGCCCAGTAATATTTTGATTATCTAATACAATAGAATACCAATAATCTGCCGTAGGCATAAAATTACCTTTAAAAGTGCCATCCCACCTGGCATTGGTATTAATTGCAGAATATAATAGTTTACCATATCTGTCAAAAATATAAACTTTAAAATCACTAAAAAATTGAGCAAGATTTAAAGAAAATAAATCATTGTTTCCATCTCCATTAGGTGTCATGTACTTCTGAATAAAAATATGTAAATGCTGCATAGTAGCTATAAAAATACATTCAAAAGATTTTACATATATCGTATATAAACCACTTGGTAAAGAATTAAACACATTACTAGACTGGTAATTTATACCATCAATTGAATACTGATAGTTTCCATTACCTAATACATTCACAATAATTGAACTCTCTACTGTATTTATATTATTTATAATAGGATTATCAGTATGATTTACATTAAATTCTATAATTTCTGTAAAACAACCATCAGTAACTTCAACCACGTAAACACCTTCAATATCAATAGAAATAGAATCTGTAGTCTCTCCTGAATCCCAATTATAACTTGGATTAATAATATTTGTATTTACTATTAAATCTATTGATTCGTTCTCACACAATACTATAAACTCTTCTCTAAATTCTATTGACTGGACTCCTTGATTTACATAAGTACAAGTCGTTGTGTCCAATTGATAATCATCCCAACATGTTACATTTCCTGGGTTAACAGGAGCT
>Ga0213868_10000679_pt1 | contig 32592 bp, 28 predicted proteins | sample PICome_9_FD_160087 | JGI IMG/M metagenome (GOLD analysis project Ga0213868, IMG submission 160087) | Coastal seawater microbial communities near Pivers Island, North Carolina, United States - PICO127 | ecosystem: Environmental > Aquatic > Marine > Coastal | place: USA: North Carolina... | reverse complement strand
AAAGGGATGATATCTACATTATGTTTTGGGCTCACTGCGATAGTTTCAATATCGAACTCTAAAGCATTTAACTGGCAGGCAAAGATGAGGCTAAAAATACCAGAAAAATGAATAAGTCGTGCCATAAGGTTTTTAAAGCTGGGGTGTCTCATGATTTAAATTAGGCTCTATATTTTGGGTTATTCGATAAGTGTTTATGCTTCCCTGAGACTGTAACACTAAGACCCTTAGAAATAGTATACAACCTCTACATTTTATAATTGTGACTCATTTAGTTTAAAAAGATGTTCCAAAAAACCGGCACTTTGAGTGTGAAGAGTAATGAAAAAAGCTGAAGGTATTTATATAGTTGAAGGCGTTGAGAAATATGGTGGCTACGGGTGGACTTGAACCACCGACCCCAGCATTATGAATGCTGGCAAGAAAATATAACCTATTGTTTTTATTAACTATTTAGGGCATCTGTAGCCAGTTTAAAGCCCCTAAAGTCCTACACGATCCTCTGAGATCCCTACAAAACTCCTACAGTTAAAAGAGGGGGGGGTAGCGATCTGGTGATGGGGGCGCTTTTTATATTTGGTTCCATGGCTTGTTAGGCTCTTTTTAAACTATAATTCAATAAAGCATAGCAATGAACTGATACTTGGTTAACGGCTTCTTGCTTAAATTCGTCCGAGTAACGGATACCTTTACCCATGATTTACCTCTTATGGTGATGTTTACATTTTTACCATAAAAAGTGTCTATGAACCTCAGGCCATACCAACACTAGTAATGAATAGATAGTCCGGCAAATGTAGTTACTGATCTGGGTTTGGTCTTATGGCCTACTTTTGCCTGTTGTCGTAACAGGGTGATAGGGTGCTTGCCGCAGGGATATGCCTATTTGATTTATAGGTGGGGCGCCAGATAACACACGAGGTGTATCGTACATTTAAATTATATTTTCCCTATCGCTATCCTGCTTAAACCAGAGAATTCACACAGCTAAATGTAACTCCTCCCCCATATAGGCCAACGCCTTAAGAAGGAAGAAAACCCTTGTAGTAATATTCTATTTTAAGAGGCCATCTCTTTCTAGATAACTCAGTTCGCAGAGAGCAGGCCGATACATGCTATTTTTGGTTGAAGGCTGCAAGGATTGGATAGCAGAGAGGGGGGAATCACTCATACTGTTGTTTGTTATTCATGACCGATGGTTTTTTAGGTGGTTTCTAGATGAACAATCTTAAAAAAATAAAAACAATCAGCAAAGTCTTAGTAACTGGCTTCTGCCTGTTGAGCGGTATCACGCAGGCCACTGAGAGTGAAGTGCCTATTAACAAGTTACTACTGCTTGATATTGAGGCGACCCAAAATCAGATTTTCGTTGTTGGCGATCGCGGCTATATTCTGCATTCATCCGATCAAGGTGAATCATGGGCAAAAGCCGAATCTCCTACCCAACAGTTATTAACAGCGCTGGCTCAATCACCCAATGGCAATCTATACGCTGTTGGTCATGAAAGTGTCATGCTTAAAAGTACCGATGACGGCAAGACCTGGGTAGCTCAATCCCTAGGGGACGAACAAGGCGATCAGTCTGAATCCGTTGAACCCCTGCTAGATGTACACTTTCTTGATGACCAAACTGGCTATGCTATTGGCGGTTTTGGTTACGCCTACAAAACCACTGATGCTGGGAAAAACTGGCAGGACATTACCTATGACCTACCAAATGAAGAAGGCTTTCACCTGAACAAGATCACCTCTGACGAGGCAGGCAACATCGCCATTGTAGGTGAGGCTGGATTGATCATGCACTCTCCTGATCGTGGTGAAAACTGGAATCTCATCGATATTCCTTATGAAGGCACTCTCTTTGGTGGCCTCATCACCAGCAATAACAAGCTCATCGTTTACGGCTTGCGTGGCAACGCATTTGTCAGCGATAACTTCAGCGGCGACTGGCAAAAGCTGAATATTGAAGAAACGTCTACTTTCTTTGGGGGAGCGATCACCGAACAGGGAAGACTGCTGTTAGTGGGAGACAACGGTGTCATTTTTCATGGCTCAGATTTTGCTCAACCGCTCTCATTAACTAGGCAAGAAAACCGACTTCCTATTTCTTCATTACTAGTAATTAATAATAACGAACTTATTCTTGTTGGCATGTCCGGCATTAGCAAACGAGCAATTAATTAGTCTTATAAAAACAATAAACCAGACAGAGACAAGTACGGTGAGTAATTCAGATTTAGCCATTAAAAACAAAAGCCCTGGGTTTCTTGAAAACTTTTTATTCAATAACCGCTTGCTGGTCCTATTGGTCTTTGCGGTCATCACAGTAGTTCTCGGTTATCAGGCGACCAAGCTAAAACCCGATGCCAGCTTTGAGAAAATGATCCCACAATCGCATCCGTTTATTGCCAATATGATGGCTCACGCAGATAAGTTGGATAATTCAGCCAACAGCATCCAGGTAGCGGTTAGCACTAAAGAGGGTGATATTTTTACTAAAGAGTTTTTAGAGGCTCTACAGTTGATCACTGAAGACCTTGTCTACCTACCGGGAGTTGATCGCCAGGGCTTAAAGTCACTTTGGACACCGAACGTACGTTGGCTGGCGGTTACCGAACTGGGTTTTGATGGTGGGCCGATGATTCCCCCAACTTATAACGGTAGCCAGGCAAGCATTGATGAGCTGCGTAAAAATGTAATGGCCTCTGACCAAGTTGGCCGTCTCGTCGCCAACAACTTTAAATCCACAATCGTTCATGTCCCCTTATTAGATAAGGATCCAATTACCGGCGAACCGCTGAATTACCAAACCTTCTCAAACAATATCGAGGAAATTCGCAGTAAATATCAAAATGGTAATGTCGATGTACATATTATCGGTTTTGCCAAAAAAGTCGGTGACCTGCTTGACGGCTTTGGCGCCATTGGTCTCTTTGCGGCAGGTGCGCTACTCGTAACGGCTCTCATGTTATTTGCCTATACCCGCTGTTTAAGCTCAACCCTTGCCCCACTTGTCTGTTCAATTATCGCGGTAATTTGGCAACTCGGATTATTAACTTCCTTAGGCTTCGGTTTAAATGCCTACTCTGTGCTGGTACCATTTCTTGTCTTTGCGATCGGTGTCAGTCACGGTGTGCAAATCATCAACGCCATCGCTCAGGTCAAAATAACGTTCAATGAGGATAAGATTAGTTCTGCACGCCTCGCCTTCAGACAACTCTATATTGCAGGGATGATTGCGCTCGTCAGTGACGTTGTCGGATTCCTGACCCTGCTGCTGATTGATATTGCTGTAATCAAAGAACTTGCCATTGTAGCCAGCCTGGGTGTTCTGGTTATCATTTTTACCAATTTATTCCTACTCCCCATCGTCAAAAGTTATACAGGGGTAAGCGATAAAGCCATCGCCCGTCGCCTACACCTGAGGGAGCAAAACAAAACTAGCCCACTCACTAAGTTGGTATTTTTAGTCCAACCTAAAGCAGCAAAAGCTATGATAATGATCGCTGGAGGACTCTTTGTCTTTGGTTATTTTTATGGACAGGATCTCAAAATTGGTGACCTTGATAAAGGTGCCCCAGAGCTTAGGGCTGACTCACGCTACAACCAAGATAACAACTTTGTTGTTTCTAATTATTCCAGCTCTTCTGACGTCTTTGTGATCATGCTAAAAACCGAAAAGGAAGCCTGTGTCACCTATGAAGTCCTGAAGACCCAGGAAGACTTGCAATGGCACATTGAGGAAACGCCGGGAGTTCAATCAACCGTTTCCATATCCAGCCTCGCTAAAAAGATCATTATGGGCATGAATGAAGGTGCCATTAAATGGTACTCCCTGTCACGCAACCAGGCGGTTTTAAACACCGCCACCAGCAGCGATATTCCATCGAACCTTATGGATTCTGACTGCAGTATGGTACCTGTGATTGTCTTCCTTGACGATCACAAAGCCGAAACCCTTAGGGCCGTTGTAGCCTCCGCACAAGAATTTATCGACGCCCATCAATCTGACAATTTTAAATTATTACTGGCTGCCGGAAATGCGGGTATCGAATCCGCCACAAATGATGTCATTGAATCGTCGCAAAACAAGATGCTTCTCTTCGTCTACCTGGCTGTGAGCATTCTGGTGGTGCTTACCTTTACCAGTGTCGCCTCAGCCATCTGCATCATCATTCCTCTGGCTTTGACCAGTGTACTGTGTCAGGCTCTGATGGCTCATCTGGGTATCGGTGTAAAAGTGGCCACCCTTCCGGTTATGGCGCTGGGAGTAGGTATTGGTGTTGACTACGGCATCTATATTTATAACCGCTTAACCTATTACCTGAAAGAAGGACTGAGCTTAGAAAAGGCCTATTTCAAAGTGTTAGAAACTACTGGTGCCTCCGTATTCTTCACCGGTATTACGCTGGCAGTCGGTGTCGCCAGCTGGATCTGGTCACCCATCAAGTTCCAGGCAGATATGGGCATATTATTAACCTTTATGTTTTTGGTAAACATGATCGGTGCGCTCTGCTTACTTCCTGCGCTGGCAAAATTCGCACTTAAGTCTGGTAAAGGCCAGACCGTCTCTAACGAAGTATCACAGAACTAGGCACCAATTATGAAAAAGTCACTCATTGCTCTTGCCGAATTCGCTCTCTTAGCTGGAATTACTTACTTTGAGGGCAATTATTATCTAGCCGGAATTGAAAAGTTGGGCAATGACGAAATCCACTCGAGGGCTTGCGGTACAGGTATGCCGTTTGCCAAAGTACAATGTTCAATTATCATTAGGAGAGGTTGTTATGTCTGATAATCATGATCATGCCCCGTGCGAACATTGCGGCATATTTACAGTAGCCGCGCAGTATGGTGGTAACATTCCAATTCAAGGTGCTTGGCGAGATATTACTTATGACCCAGTTCGGGATAATATCTGGACCGCCACTGATGGTACCCACAGAACTATTTTTGTAGAGGGAAAAAAAGGAGTTATTGCCTTTGATACCTTTATGTCGCCAGGTACAGCACGTGCTTATACTGCTGCTATTGGTCGTGTTTTCCCTAAGAAGCCAATTCATACCATTGTCTATTCTCACGAGCACCTGGATCATTGTGGTTATGCCGCTGACATGGCTCCAAACGCTGACATCATTGCTCATGAATTAGCCAACAAAGTGATTATAGCGCGTGGTTCTGAAGGGCAATTACCCGGCACAGAAGTATGGGAAGGCGAGCGCAAGTCCTATTTTATTGACGACGTTTACTTTGAGATGCTCTATCCCGGCCCAACCCATGGTGATGGCAATGCGGCCGCTTATTTCCCACAGAGCAAAGTCTTGTTCATGGTGGATACCGTTGCCGCAGGCGCTGGTTATTGTACGTTATTTGATTGGCATCTGAAGCCTTACATCTCTACTATGCGTCGCTTCCTGAGCCTCGATTGGGACATCTTTGTTCCAGGCCACTTTTGGACACTAACTCGCAAGCAGTTTATTGAAGTGCTTGATTACTGGGACAGCCTAAATGACTTTGGTCAGCAAGCCATTATCGATGGGATAGACCCCCACAATTGGGAACAGTTGAATAGTTATACCAATGAAAAGATTGGTCCAAAGCATGCCCATGACTTCCGCTACTACGAATACGCAGCGATGAATCTTTCTCGCTACATGCAAGAGTACCTAAGTGGCGGATGGGGTATTGAAGGTAACATGGCCCCCAACACCACCCCATTTTAGCTCGCGAGGAGCACTATGATGAAAGAGAATCGAGGAAACTTCACCGCTGAAGCAGCTCAGGAATATTTGGCCTATGAGCCACCTATGGAAACCGAACAACTGTCTTCAATAATCTGGACAGTCACTGATGGTCAAGTACGCGCTGTCTTTATTGTGGCCGACAGTAGCGTTATCGCTTTTGACACATTTGGCTCTCCAGGTAAAGCACGCGCCTACGCCAAAGCAATCGCAACCGTTACGGATAAGCCTGTCAAAACGATTATTTATACTCATGACCATCTGGATCACGCTGGATTCGCACAGGACCTAGCGACAGACGCAGAGATTATTGCCGATGAGATGTGTGCAAAGGTTATAAAATTGCGAGGAGCTGAGGGCCAAACGGTACCCACACGCACCGTAAACGGCAAAGAAAATGAACTAATCATTGATGGTGTAACCGTTAAACTGCTTAATCCGGGACCAACTCATGGCACAGGTCACTTAACTGTCTTTTTTGCTGCCGAAAAAATATTGTACTCATCTGACACTATTTTGGCGAATGCTAAATACGGATTTCTTCCTGATTATCATTTCTGTCAATTCGTCAAGAACATGCGTAGCTTTTTAGATCTGGACTGGGATAAATTCATTCCAGGTCGTTATGAGTTGACTGACCGTGCCGGTTTTGAAAGAGGCTGCAATTTTATCGAGGCGATTCAAATTGCCTGCCAGTGTGCTTTCGCAGAGTTTGTTCCCATCTGGGCATACGAGCCAATGTACGGCTACGTTCAAGGCAAACTGAATGAGGAGTATGGTGACTTGGAGGGTTTTGACGAGCATATCGGCCAAATGGCTATTCGTATTGTTCACCACTACCTGATGGGTGGCTGGGGGCTTGAAGATACGCCAGAAGGTGGGTTCAACCTACTGGCTGAAACTTCTTAAACATTAAGGCGTTGCAGCAATGTGACTATTCATTGCTGCGACATTGCTTCATCGAAAAAATGATTAGCAAGCATTATCATGATTAATATTCAACTCACCGGCGATGTAGTCAGCCATTATTGGTGGGTAGTTGTCAGACTTCTATAAAGCTTTTTTCTTTCTCGTTGCAGATTCCAGCAGTAACATTGACGGTTTGGTTGTAAGGTCACTGATAATATCAGGGAAGCCGTATCCCCTGTTGCAATTTGTACTTTTTTTCTTTGGCCTTATTCTTAACATCACGCATAGTCTAAAGTTTAGAACAAGAAAAAACACTAACATTTGGCCATTGGCCCTCACATTGAAAAAGCAAGAAATTGCAAAAAAAGGACAACGAAAGCAATTTAAGGACAGTAAGCCTCCACCCCTTCACTTCACTTGCCGAGGAAAATAGTCTATGGTGCTCATTAGTCTGGCATCAAAGTGCGATAACAGAAAATCTTATTAATCGATCGCGACCTAAAACAATAAACCAATAAAATACAACACAATGTCATAAGATTAAGTGCATTGAAGAAAGGACGCAATATTTCTTCTATCATTCATAAAAACGATAACATGGGGTATTTAGCGATGACTGCACTACATCATGAAAGTTCGCAACAAGATGGTAACTCATTTGCTACCAACCTCAATGAGCAACTTGAGCACATAAAAAGCAGAGAAGAAATGACAGAGCGAATCTCCAGCAGGTTCGCCCCGATTCAATTGGATGTACTGGAACCAGCCAATTTAGATGCTGCAATCACGTCTACCCCCGTTTCTCAAATGTCTATCCACCATTTGTCCTTTGGTACCGACACAGAAATGCGACTTTGCGACCCCGAAAAATTTTACACCATTCACCTCCCGTACGCAGGCAGCCTTACCTACCAACGGGAAGATTCTGAAGTCAAGTCGACACCGGGCTGCGGCTTTATTATCTCTCCCGGACATAAATCCAAGTTATTGATTAGCGGCAACTGTGAACAACGCGTTGTAAAAATATCAAAAGACTTGGTTGAATCACGTATTAATTCAATGTTGGAAAAAGCGATTCCACGGCCGGTTGCGTTTGAGGCTGTCATGGACGTGGATATTGAAGTTGTCAGATCCTGGTGGGATGCCATTACGTATCTGGAAACCGAGCGCAAGAAAAAACAATCCATTTATTATAATATCGACACCGTCAGGGAATTTGAAAAAGTTTTGGTTATCGGTCTGCTCTCCACCCAAGAGCACAACTACTCGGAAGACCTACGTGCCAGAAATCAGAGTATAGCCCCTGCACATGTGCGGAGGGCTGAACACTTTATTCAGGAATTTGCGTCCGAGGAGATTAATCTGAACATGATAGTCGAAGCTTCCCAAGTCCGCAAAAGAACACTCTATGACAGCTTTAAACGTTTCCGGGGAATCTCACCCATGTGCTACCTGAGAAGTGTCCGATTATCTAAAGCCCGCGAAGAATTAATGAGCACAACCAACGCTAAGACCGTAACCGAAGTTGCGCTGTACTGGCGTTTTGGTCATATGGGCCGTTTTTCAATGCAATACAAGAAACGCTTCGGTGAGCTGCCCTCAAAAACGGCCAAAGTTTTGTAAATAACTGTTTCCTATACTAAAGCATAAACGCCGTCAGCCAACAAAACTGGAGCTCTTATAATTAGTCCTACTTAGACTTATACACGATTCGAGCCCCAGACGAGCTCGACCAACCACACCCTTCTGATAAAACAAACTATCCCACCAATTTTGCAACATCTTCAGAAAAGAAATCGCGAAAACCAACCGTAAATTTGATCCTAGACATACATATTTCGATTAAATTTATCCGCTTTTTGCGGAATTAGCCAACCCTAGCGAGCAATTAATTCAGCCCACTACTTTTCAGTTGTAACCCACGGCACAAGCGTTTAAAAATCTATATGTAACCCTGCTTTAAAGGTCTAAATAGAACGAGGAAAGACAATGAAAGATAACGAAAGAAATGCTTTACCGCCGATTCAATATGCTGATGTTCAATGGAGGAAAGCACACGAGCATAAAACCACAGTACCGTCTCCAGAGTGGAACTATGAAAGTCAATTCGTTGAAATTGATGGCAACCATATTCACTTCGTTGAGAGTGGTGATTTAAGTGGTGATCCAATCCTGTTCATTCACGGTGCACCCACCTGGTCCTACCTGTGGCGCAATGTGATGCCTTACGTAGAAAACCGTGGCCGATGTATATCTATGGATCTGCTAGGTTTTGGTAAATCCGACAAACCTGTTGACCACGAGTATGGCTATTTCAACCACGTTGAAATTGTTCGTAAATTCATCGAAAAGCTGGACCTTAAAAATATCACGTTTGTTATCCATGATTGGGGTTTCAACTACGCCATGGAGTACATCGTTGATCACGAAGAGAATGTCAAAGGAGCCTGTTTCTCTGAAGCATTGATGCTCCCCCGCTATCCGATTGACGACACGGAAGCTTATGGCAAAGAATGTCCTGGTGTGCTTGATATGTATCGTACGATGCACTCCGACATGGGCGAGTTCATCGCCATTGAACAAAACCTGTTTGTTGAGCGCGTCATGCAGGAACACATCTATCGCTTGATGACTCAGGAAGAAATGATGATGTACCGCGCACCCTTCTTCAATGCTGAAGAACGCGCACCGATTTTGCAGATGCCTCGTGATGTACCCCTTGATGGTGAACCGGCAGACATCCGCACCTCCTATGAGAAATACAACAACTGGCTACGCGCTGAAAATAAAACCGTTCCAACTCTGCATGTTTTCGCGACTCCAGGTGCGGTAAACACACCGGAAGATGCCGAATGGATGTGCAACAACCTAAAACATCATGAAAGTGCGTGGATCGGTACAGGTATTCACTACATCCAGGAAGACAACCCTGAAGGCTATGGGCGGTCTCTTTATGACTGGATGCGCAGGAACAATCTTTGATTGATTGCTATCAACCCTAAATCCAAGAGCCTGCAGTGGCGGCTCTTTTTACATAATTAAGAGAAAGAATCATGAGCGACTATACACAATTCATTCAAGAGAATATTTATGCAAACTTCGAGGCCGGCAACGTTGAAGGCGTTATGGCAGTGCTGGATGAGAACATTCGGTGGACTCACCACGGTTCTCGCGACCTGATCCCCTTTGCAGGAGAGTGGAACGGCCATGCCGGTGTGGGCGAATTTTTTGGATCATTCATTGGCGGAACTGAGCCAGTGTTCGTCAACGTTAAGGGCATTGTCGCCCAGGGCGATACCGTTGTTGTCCTGATCAATGAAAGCTACACAGTTAAAGCGACAGGTAAAACTTATGTCACTGACGTTGCCCATATCTGGAAAGTTGCTAACGACAAAATCATCGCTTTTGACGAGCTATACGATTCAGCAGCGATCGCTGAAGCCTACAAAGAATGATCTTTTTAGGCGCTGGCAAGTGTTTGACTTTTTATTCTCTGATTATTGATGTTGCGATAACTTTGATGTTTAAACATCAATTTTCAGATAACACAAGGCGAGGTTAATGATGCAAAACTACGATTACATTATTATTGGCAGCGGCCTTAATTCCCTTGTTTGCGCCTCTTTGCTTGCCAAAAATAAAAACAAAATTCTGGTTTTAGAGCGCAACGCCCAACTAGGCGGCTGCATTAAATCTGATCGAGAAATGGCGTCTGGTTTCACCATTGATTTGATGTCCACCTCCCATGTGCAGTTTCTAACCTCGCCGGCCTATGCCGAGCTTAGTGAAGATCTCGCCAAAGCTGGCATGGAGTATTGCTTCACTCAAACGCCTACCGGTGTGATAACCCCCGACGGCAAATCCATCGTCCTTACCACTGACAATGAAGAGAACATGCAGCGCATCGGCAAAATCAACGAAACGGATGCCCAAGCCTATATCAACATGATCCAAACCTTCGGCGCCAACTCAAATTTTATTTTTGGGCTGCTCGGGAGTGAAACACGCTCCTGGGGGACCATTAAAAGTATTTTCGGGGAGTGGCGTACGCGAGGTTTTGCAGGATTACTAGAGTTTTTTAAATCGCTACTAAACTCTACACGTCGTTGGGTTGAAGCTGATTTTGCCAGCGCAGAAATGGATGCCCTTGTTGCCCCCATGTCACTGCACTGCGGTTTAGGCCCAGAGACAACCATGTCTGCACTTATGGGGCAAATCGTCACCTTTAGTTTAACTCAGGCAGGTGACCCCCTTGTCAAAGGCGGTAGCGATAACATTGTAAAGGCCTTCCAAAAAATCATCGAGCAGAATGGCGGCACACTTAAAACGTCAAGCGATGTAACTCAAGTGGATGTAAAAGACGGCCGTGCAGTGGGCATTAAGCTAGCAAATGGTGAACAAATTGCCGTCAACAAAGGGGTTATTGGTAACGTGACACCGACGCAGCTTTATCAGAATTTATTAGCTGAAGATCAAGTGCCCGAGGCTGTCGCTCGGTCCGCCAGTAATTACGAATATGGTCGCGGCTGCATGATGATTCATATTGCTATGGACACAAAACCGCAATGGAGTGACCCTGAAATGGCAGAGGTTGCAATGATGCATGTTTGCGGTGGTGTCAGCGCCGTAAATAAGGCCATCAGCGAAGCAGAACGCGGGTTACTAGCTGACCAGCCAACGATTTGTGTTGTTCAACCGGTAGCGGTTGATCCATCAAGGGCACCAGACGGCAAGTGGATTCTCTGGCTACAACTACTGGAGACGCCAAAGAAAATTATTGGTGATGCGCGCGGTGAAATTATTCCCCCGGCAGATGGTAATTGGACAGAAGCAATCCGTGAGCAGTTTGCTGATCGTGTTATCGCTGACTTAAATAAGCATATTACTAACCTTGAGGGCAACATCATTGCTCGCAAGGCACTCTCCCCAACCGACCTAGAAAAAGAAAATATCAATCTCGTTGGCGGTGACCCATATTCAGGCAGTTGCGAACTCAACCAATCCTTTATATTCCGTCCACTACCAACGACCAAAAACCATAAGACCCCCATTAAGGGCCTCTACCATATTGGAGCTTCTACTCATCCGGGTCCAGGTCTCGGCGGTATGTCAGGTTACCTGACTGCAAAGAATCTAATTTAAGATTTTTCACCATTTAGGTTGGCATCTAGACAAACAATTAAGTTTAAAACTCACAAAAAAGTGAAGAGGTTAAAATGAAAGGATTACAGGACAAAGTCGCTATCGTCACAGGTGGCGCAGAAAGTATCGGTAAAGACGTTGCCAAAGCATTTTGTGATGCGGGTGTAAACACTGTTATTTGCTCACGTCGTTCTGATGTCGGTGAAGCTACAGCAGCTGAATTGGGTGCCAATTGTCACTACATCCAAGCCGATATTGCCAATGATGATGACATCAAAAAGCTAGTTGACGGCACCATCTCTAAATTTGGTCAAATCGACTTTGTCATCCCCGTCGCAGCGGTTTACATGGACGATGGCATAGCGTCCACCCGTGAGCAGTGGGACACCAGCTTTACTATTAATGTCGCCGGTGGAGCCCTGCTTGTCCAACAATCTTTACCATACCTTAAGGAAAGTAAAAGCCCTGCTATTGTAAACTTTGGTTCGATCAGTGCGCGTGTTGCTCAAGGTCAGCGTTGGACATACCCTGCGACCAAAGCAGCCATCCACCAGTTGACCCGCAGCATGTCTCTAGATCTTGCCGAATTTGGGATCCGCGTCAATACAGTGTCTGCTGGCATGACCTGGAGTGTTCCTGTTGCAACTCTAGCCTGCGAATCTCGCGAATTAGCAGACAAAGCTGCTGCTGCCTATCAACCTTTAGGTCGTTGTGTTGAAGGCTCAGAAGTAGCCGACGTAGTATTATTTTTATGCTCAGATCACGCATCTTTTATCAGTGGAGCAGACATTCCAGTTGATGGAGGTTATTGCGCTCTCGGTCCGGAAGCGTGTGGTTCAGTAATGGCCGATCTAGTTGGGCTCTCTGGCTGGACCCCTCCAGAGGAGTAAAAAGAAAAAATAGGATTTGGGGTCGATAAAATCGCAGTGTGATGCCATTAGCACCTGGTTGTCGATCTAATGCTCATGTGCGCAAATGAGGTTATTTATGAAGTGTTCCGCCAAAATTGCCTTTATCTTGGTCGCCATAGCGGCGCTCTTTGTCGGCTACTATGGCAACAAGCTTCTCAGTAGCATCCCTCCCGAAATCAAGCCAGGTCAGGAGATAACCACTGAACTCGCGCAGAAAGCGATGGGTGCATTGTTTGGGCCGTTTCCTCCAGAGTTCATCGTACCCACTGGCTTTCAGCGGCACGAACCAGTCAAGAGTGTTAACAAGCCTGATAACACCATTCCAACGCAGCCCCTGTCCAAATGGGAGAAACTCAAGCCGGGGCATCAGTTAGATGTGCCCGAGTGGCCTGAGGAGGTTGGGAAATACTACATCCAACGACTGACCGACAATACCTGGTGGGTTCTCGCTGATTTATACTCTGTGACGCTGTATGTGGGTGACGAGGAAGCGTTGGTGGTTGATATGCCAGAATTTATTGTCATGGATGAGTTCTTTGAAAACATCAATGATATTCTCGATGGCAAGCCTTTGACTACGCTGGTTTACAGCCATCCTCATACGGACCACATCGGTGCTGCGCAGCTGTTCTATGACTACCAGCAGTCACGCGGTATAGACGTGAAAATAATTGGCACACAGCGAACGATTCGCGAGATGGACAGGTACCAGATGCCACTGCCAAGACCAAATGTAATTGTTGATGACGGCCGCGCCACTTTCGAGTTTGACGGCGAGGAATTTGTCTACGCGTCCGTGACTGATTGGGCTCACACCGGGGCTGATGCCTATGTTATTACCCCTGATAAAGTACTGACAGTGGTGGACATTTTTTACGGCAACAGGCTGCCCCTGCACGATTTCTCGGGCGTGCAAAACATGAATGGTTGGGTACAGATCATGCGGCATCTTGCAGGGGAGGACTGGGACGTGGCAAATATAGGGCATGTCAATGTGGCCCAGCGCCAGGGCCTTCTTCGCAGTCTTGAATATACCAAGGACATTTACGATACCTGGTTTAGGGTTGCACCCAAGTTTTGGGATCGCAATTTCTTTCCCCACGGTGCGGTGGGTGAGAGTTATGTTGCGACATTTTTGCGCAACCTGTTCGACAAGATATGTTTTGAGGTGGCGCTGGAATTGAAGCCAAAGTGGGGCCACCTTCCACACTGGACGCTAGCACATGATCACGCGATGAAAGTTCAGTGGGATCTCTTTTTAAACTATCGATTTAAAGATGAGCCGGACATTCGTCCCAGCTTCGAGCCGATAAAACCCTCAGACATAGAAGAACGTCCGTAAGCCTCAAGCTTTCGGTGGGGTTGCGGAATTTCTGATGATCAATTGATGTGGGACGACCCAAGGCGAGCTGTCAACGTCACCGTGCTCATTAAGCTGGTAGCGGATCTTTCCCTTTGCGGTCATGGACAGGTGCTTTTCTGACACTCCGGGCCTTGAGACATACCGCCTCAACCGTTCCAGCTTATCTCGCCACTGAGATTCGGCAATCACGCCCATATGTAACCAGAAGCTGGCTACCTTGACAGTCTGACCGGAACCTCCGCTTTCCACAAGTGGCGGGGCAAGGCACAATTCAGCGAAGCGAGGGAATTTACAAATAGTAAATGACCGACCAGTGCAGAATTTTAACGCCGCGAGAGCAAGTAAATTAGTTTTTCAACTAGCTAAGCAGTCCATTCGAGCATCATGCGAAGATACCGTTTGAAAAGTAACGCCTCCTCCACATTAAACTGCCCCAGCGCATCCGCTTCATTCGCTTTAGCGATTAACAGTAAAGGCTCGATATGTTCCTTGCCCGTTTCCGTCAAACTGACCTGGTCACCTTCAACGTTAACAAGACCTTCATTGCTTAAACGATCTAGCTCATGCTCAAACGACTCATCATCCAGCACAGAATAATGCTGCAAGTCTTTTCGGGTACGATTTTTTAGCCCTAACAATGATGCCAAGACGCGATATTCCAATTCAGCCATACCTTGTCGATTCAACATGTCCTGGATTTTGTCCATGACCTGGTAGAAACCCCTGGCCAACAAATACGGCAGGTAATTTTCTGCGAAAGACATTTGCTTTTCATTGGCTGGAATTGCCACGCGATTTTCTGCAGCGGGGTGATATTCCGAAACACAGTAAGCGCCCTGGTGAAACAACAACGTTTTACGATTACTGGTATCGAAACGGATAACTTCACCAACAATAATCGTGTGGTCGCCACCCTCATACGTTGCATACAGCTTGCATTCAAAGGTCGCCGCACAACCAGGCAATACAGGAATACCTTCAGCATTCAGTTCATAATCCATCCCATCAAACTTGTCTTCTTGCTGACGAGCAAAATGGTTGGAAACGGACACTTGATCGGCAGCCAACATGTTAACTACAAAGTGCTCACCTTTTTCATAAGCAGGTAAACTGCGTGCATTATTATCAATGCTCCAAAGTACCAGTGCCGGGTCTAACGATACTGAATTAAAGCTACTGGCCGTTGTGCCAACATAACCGCCTTCCAGATCTTTGGCGGTGACTACGGTTACACCGGTGGCAAACTTGCCCAGTGCATTTCGGAACCGCATAGGGTCGAGATTTTCTGCTGCGGTCATACCCTTCTCCGTTTTGTATTTGTTAACGCTTAAGAGAAACTGCCAATCAGGCAGCTTCTTCTTTAGCAGTTTCGTCATTCAGTTGAGCAATTAATTGGTCAGCCGCAGCTTCATCAAACCAGTAAGGCATCAAGCGACCTGCATCATCGAAACCGCGAATAATAAACTCGCCGACTTTTGGATTGTCATGTGCTGCAATCATTAACTTCATTTGTGCTGGCTGTGGTTCAACCAACATGGAGTTGGTCCAGTCTACAACGGGCTTCGCCATTTTCCAGTAAGTATCGAAAGTATCCTGCATCCAGTCCGCATCAAAGTCACGGTAACCATGATTGATAATCGCGTCATAAGTGACCTTGGCAAATTTTGAGGCGTTGCAAGAACCCTGACCTGTGATTGGGTCATTCAGGCACACAGCATCGGCAACACCCATCGCCAAACCGCCGTTGTGTAAACGCATAACCGGTTTGCGAATTGTTGGAGGGAAGCGACCACTGATAATCCCCAGGTCATCAGTTAATACACAGTCTTTACTGCGCTCGTATTCGTGCGGGAAAAACTCCTTGAGAATTTTCAAACAGTTTTCAAAGTACTTTCCTGGTCCGTCGCGGGTATCCAGAATGTCCATCGGACCACCAGGAATACCTTCAAAAATCATGATTTCGCATTCACCAGAAGTGGTCAGTGCAGGACAAACAAAATACTCTCCTACACCGGGAACCCCGTTCCAGGTTAAACCCCGGTTGAAGGTTTTGCCGTCTTTGGTTTGAACCGGCTTCATGCCTTTTACATAAGCCAGGCCTAACGCACGCATCGGTTTATCAAACGTGCATTTTTCATCGTCGCGTTCCAGTAGTTTACCGATTTCACCTTTACCACTGGCTACCAATACCAGATCCGCTTCCGCTTCGTAACGCTCCAACGCTTCCATATCTGCTGTTTCATACAGCATTTTGCCGCCCAACTCTTCAAATTTGTAAATCCATGCTGGCATTTTTACGCGCTGGTCAATAGATTCTACGATCCAATCTGGTCGACCATTGGTTGGGCCAATCGCCGCGTTAAAACTGTACTGTTTATCAAACACCTCAGGGCTCAACACATTAAACTCAACACCATCCCAAGGGTGGTAATCCTGTTCCCACAAACGCAGGCCAAATTCACGCTCATAAGCGTTCGGTGTTGGCTGCATAGCCTGGCTGGAGGTCACCCGGCCATTGCGAATTTCTTCCGGTGTTCGGTCAGAAACGATAGTGACATTATAACCTTTACGCACCAAACCTACACCAATCATCAAACCTGCCTGGCCTGCACCTACTATCGTAATCTTTCGCATTGTTTGCTCCTGTCTCTCCGTTACTATTTACAGAATGTCGATCGGCGTTTGGGCGGGATTTTTTGTTTCTGTAGTCGTGTTTCAACTTTCCAATAGAAATCAGCTGTAGGTGTAAACAATCTTTCGGAAGGGAGGGGAGGGTTTTGAGAACAACTACTGCCTTCAGAAATTGAGGAAGTGATTCTCAGGTTGACTTCAGATTTGGTGGGCTGAGCCTCAGCCCACCAAATTAACAAGAGAATCACAATCACCGCTTACAATCACATCATTAACGCTTTGCGCGTGTTCTTAACTTTGCAGGTGTAAAATAAGAATCATCTCTCATAGGTTTTTGAGTATACATATAATAGCTTTGCTCATTATGTAACCCAAGCGCTTGATAAGAACCTGCTTGAAGGTCATGTATAACCAGTGTTTTACCATCGGTATATGGATTCTCATAAAGATTCTTAACGTGGTTGTTGGTGACACGCCAGAGATTACCACGAGTATCATAGGCATCAATCAACACCGCTGACCAACTGTCTTCGTCAATGTAAAAACGTCTTTTGGCATAAATATGACGCTTACCATCGGCAAGTGTTGCCTCTACCACCCATACACGGTGCCGCTCCCAGCGGACATGCTCTTGATTGAGATGCTTTGGAGTCAAGATATCCGAAAGCTTCAGCTCATCTGATTCAAGCCTATAGTTATTATATGGAATATACATTTCCTGCTTACCAATTAATTTCCAGTCGTACCGATCAATGGCACCATTAAATGCACGAGTATCATCTACGGTACGAGAACCAACTGGACCTATCGGTGAATCGTACGCAATGGTTGGTGCGCGCCTTACACGGCGAGCCCCAGGAAGGTAACGCCAGGCACGACGCGGCGATTCTAAAGCGTTAGCCGCCTCTCGGAACATGATGAACTCACCTTTTTTACGGCCCGGTTCTTTGTAGTGAAAATTCAAATGCAGAATTTCGCCGTTCCAATCATCAATATTTCCATCTTTGTCATAGTAGGGTAACTGCATTTCAGCATCCGCAACTTCAATAGTCTCGGCACCACTAGCGTCTTTATGAACCCAGGTCTGGATATAACTACGATAGGCTCCTGTATAACGCATTAAGTGATTCCAAATCACTTCCTGTCCAGTTGCAGGCATTGGAAACGGAACACCGCCATAGGCACCAACAACACCATTACCACCTTCAACCAACTCTGCGTTAACTGCGTTTTTCTTCGTATTGTCGTAAACCCACTCTGGCATTGCATGAGTACGGCGAGACTGATAGACATTTAGATAAAAGGTGTCGTTGTATTGTTCGAGCATGGCTTTTACACCATCAGACAGTTTATCCGCATGCTCTGCAGCATTAGTTGCATCAATTTTGAACAACACTTCATCATCGGCAAATGGATCAGGGTGATGATCGCCATCACCTTCATAACCCAAACCTGATGGAGGCGCTGTAATACCACCTTGCCATGCTGGGATAGAACCATCTGCGTTGCCCGCTTGAATCGCGCCGAACGGTGTTAATTCACCTCCAAGCTTCGCCGCTTCTTCCGCAGGTACCGCAGCATTGGCTGCTGAAAAAAACATCGCCATAGCCGACGATACTAAAGTAATAGATTTGAATAACTTCATTGAACTCTCCTGAAATTAAAAGCTAATAGTTGCAGACAGAGAAACAAAGTCTCGGTCGCTCAACCAGTTTGTGTAAACGCCATCAGCTGTTTCGTCGGCTTTACCATCACCCCAGAATGCTGTGTAGCCCAGATTAAACTCCAGGTTAGTGCCGTAGAGTGCTTTAAAACTTATATTCGCCCTTTTGTGGCCATCTCTAAATCCACTACCGGCAAATACTGAATTGCCGTGGGCATCGGAGAAGGTAAATGGAATTACCAGCGTTGTATTGGGTAAAACGTTGTTAAAGGTGGTTTCTAATACAAACTGATAACCCCAGGCAAACTCATCCATTGGCTGCAGGGATGAACCCACCTCTTCATCAGACATGTCATGAACATAATCCATTGCTAGTTCGAAGGTTAGTTGCACATCATCGGCAAAACCAGTAGGGCCGAAAAAGTGCAATACAGAGATATCTGCGTGAGAAACATCTGCAAGTTCGAAGCTATGAATATCTAGTGGCGTGCCAGGTGGCAGACTACTTAGAGGGCCAATTAAACGACCTGGTAGCAGCTCAGGCGCAGCGACAACTGGCATGTCTTTACGCATAGAGTATTCCAGTCCAACATTGGTCTCACCAACTACAAAGGAAGCACTGAGGCCAATCAACTTGATATCTTCAACATACTCAAGAAAATACCCTGTGGATTCTACACCGGTAAGAGCACCGGCAATACCTTCATTCGCCTGTGGTGGAAGCACGAGTTGCCCGCCAAATCCCTGTAGCGCCCCAAACCATCTGCCATCGACACCATTTGGGTAAGTGGATAGGCCTACCTGAGGTGACTTGTCGTGATAGTTAATAAAGTAGAAGCCAAATTCAGTATCCTGGAGGGCTTCGGCCAAATAACGTACTGCAATTCCGTATTGGCCATCATCACTCGCATCTCTATCCCCTATACGATCAACGGTTAGGAAAGGCGAAACTGTAGGGCTTGGCGCTGCCCAAGGCAGTAGTGCATATACCATATTAGGAGCGGTCGATAACAAATCCGCACCCAAGACCGCTACTGGCGCTAAGATGTTCTCACCACCTTGGTCAAGGAAATCATCGACACTAAAGTAGCTTCCTGCGGCATTTAATCGGTTCTGCTCCCATTCATATTGATAATAAATTTCAACACTAACCGTATCACTTGGGTCAAACTGAAAATATGCTTGCCCAACTGGGCGGAATATTTCTTGAAGTTGAACGCCAGGAACATTCAAACGTGAAGCGTCAACGGGGCCATTGGCAAAATTAATACCGTTCGGCACAAAAATTGACTCACCCCAGCTCACCGCCTGACTTCCCAAGCGGAAGGTCACCGGTAATTCACCAACATTTAAAGAGGTATAAAAGAAGGCATCCCACAACTCTATATCATCCCCATGCTGCTCTATCGTATCGGGATGAAACTCATTGGCGCGGGAAGCGTCATCTAAGTTACTACTTAACATGACATCATTTGGGACCTGTGGATAGATACCACTTGAATATCTGGCAGTGCTGTTTTGATACACATCATCATAAAAAGCATTGCCACGAACAAAGATACCCGAATCTCCAAAATTCAGATCAAATTCTGTGATGATGTTTAGGCGGTTTTGCATTAAGCCCTTATCAAAATTACGATTACCATCATCATTATTGACAGATGGAGCCGCTATATTACCGTCATCTGGATCATCTAAACGATACCCCACGGAATATGTAGCGCGAGTATCCCAATCTAAAGTGACATCCTCTGACAAATCGAAAGATACAGCCCCAGCGTGATTGGAAAGTAACAGGGCAGGGCCCACTGCCAGTATCATCGTGCTCAGTTTCTTGGCCATAAGTAAAGGTCTTTTCATATGAATCCCCCAAAATCGCTATATTTATTAACATCTAATGATCTACATATATATCGCGTAAGTTCGGGTTGTATATAGCCACTTTAAACAATCGATATCCAGATATAGCAATTCAATCTTTTGTTCTGCAACTGAAGAAGTGAAACTGCAAAAAACGGATAGTACTCCGTTAGAATTATGTTCCCTGTTTTCGAAACAGCGGAACGAGTCGGGTATAAATCAGAGTGTTCGTTTACTCAGATATTTGAGACACTCGTCAGTAAAATGCTAAAGCGCTATTGAGAACAGGCGAAGCAATAAAAATGTCATTCTTACAGAAAAAGATAACCGAAAGAAATCCCATGTCCGTTTTGGGTTTAAACTGCATAAAGATAGTACCCGCGTTTTTGAGAAGCCCCTCAATTTAATAATCGATCAGTCCTGACTCAAAAACTTTGAGCACTGTTGCTTCGGTAGCTTGAATATGTTTTTCACTCAATTCCTGAACCAACTCGACGTTTCGCTCCAATGCGGCATCCATTAGGAGTTTATGTTCGCTATTATCATCACGCGGCTGCCTACTATTCAAAATCGCTAGAGCAACATAACGCTCGGTTTGAGCTTCTAACTGACTATAAATCTTAAACATCGAAGGGGCATTGCAGCCAGAGACCAACGTTAAATGGAAGTAACGGTGAGCTTTATTCCAGTCCGGATTGATTTTAGCGGGGTTATCAGGAGAATACTTTTGCTGCCGCGAAAGCAGGTGAAACGCACTAATAAGATTGGCTTCCCAGGCTACATCACCACGCTCAATAGCCCAGTGTAAGATAAATTTTTCAACTTCACTGCGGATCGCAATTGAATCCTTGAGGTGACCCGGTGATACCCGCGCCACACTAAATCCCTTATTGCGCTCTAAACGCACGAGATCGTCCATTTCCAAACGCATTAAGGCCTCCCGAATAGGGCTGATCCCAAGTTGGAATTGATCTCTTAACTCCTCTAAACGAAGCCTAGCGTTTGGTTTTAGCTCACAGCTTAAAATTGAATCACGCAAAGTTTCATAAGCTATATCAGCTCGATTTATTGGACGCTTAACGTGCGGCTGTCCCGGAGCTGACACTTCAACTGGGCGTATGTCCATCTGATTTATACCTTAATTACTCGTAAATTGTGAAGTTATTAAATTTAACTATCGGATTGGCGATTCTACATCAGTCGCACACCATTCTATCAATAAATCGGAGGCTTATATTATATCCTTTATTATTTTATAAAATATATTGCATTTTCTAAAAAGCGGTATATTATATTTGAAAAAGGCCTTTCTTGAAACATGTGAAAACATCATCTCGATTTAGGCTTACTTATAATTTTGGTTTTTTTGGAGGGCTAGATCATGGCTAATGAAAAAAAAAATCCCGTTCAAATGCCTATCGATGTCCTAAAGCACATGGTGCCGAACCTTCCTGGGGACTACCCAGACATTGGTGAAGTATTGCTGGACACGGATACCATCGATTGGCGTCCAAAATCGTTAGAAGGCCTGTATGAAAAAATGCTGTGGCGTGATCCTGATAGCGGCGCTTCCCTGGCATTAATTAAATTTGAAAAAGGTGTTGGGATCCCTTCACCACATGCTCACGCTTCGAATCAGTTTATGTTCGTCTTGTCTGGTAAATATACTTATACAGCGTCAAATCTTACGCTAGTGGCCGGTAGCTTCTACTGGAACCCAAAAGGCCAGGTGCACGGCCCAACAATCGCCGAAGAAGAAACTATCTTCTTTGAGCTTTACGATGGCCCCCACTACCCCAAGCAGCCAGATTGGTACTCCGATGAGCAAGATTCTCACTAAACATTACCGGCCGCAAGCTTAAGAATCTGAACCAATCATTTTTAAATGGAGAACTCCTATCATGTCACACGTTTTTTTTGATGGCACACAGCTAAGAAAAGATATCGCAACACTATTTGAAGCTGCCGGCCTGAATAAGGCTGGGGCTGCCGACGTTGCAGATGCACTAGTTGAAGCTGATGAAGAAGGTGTTTTTTCTCACGGTACCATGCTGGTACCCATGTATGTTGAGCGCCTCCAGAAAGGTTCTTTATCTAAAGGTTCAAAAGGCAAAGTTGTTCAGGACAATGGCGCTATTGCCATTATCGATGCTGAAAATGTATTCGGACAACTGACATCTCAACAGGCAGTAGAGCTGTCTGTTAGCAAATCCAAAGAGTTTGGCTTAGGTGCCGTTGCGGTTAGAAACGGATTTCATCTCGGTCGCGCTGGACGCTGGGCAGGTCAAATAGCAGACCAGGGGTGTGTTGGTATCGTTTTGTCAAACACCCGCCCACTAATGCCTGCTCCAGGTGGTGCGGAACGCATAATAGGCAACAACCCACTGGCAATTGCAATGCCCGGCAGCGACCCTAAAGTTGTTCTGGATATGGCCATGAGTGCCAGCGCCATGGGCAAAATTCGTATGGCTGAAAAACTGGGCAACAATATTCCAGAGGGCTGGGCAGTTGATAGCGATGGCCGCCCTACCACAGATCCGTCTGAGGCCATTAAAGGCATGCTGCTTCCAGCCGCTGGTCCTAAAGGTTTCGGTTTAGCTTTAATGATTGATTTATTGTGTGGTGCCTTATCTTCAGGTGGCGTAGCCTCAGAGGTTAGGCCTCTCTTCGGTGACCTGGATAAACCTTACAACTGTGCTCACTTCTTTCTGGCGATCAACGTTAGCCATTTCAGAGATGAAGACACCTTCAAAGGCGTTATTGACTCACTCTCATCGGATATACGAAATTCAAAACCAGCTCCAGGCACTGAGCGAATGATGACGCCAGGCGAACCTGACTGGTTAATCAGGCAGGACAATGCAGGTCAAGTCAAAGTCGCTGAAACTATTCTTGAGCAACTCAAACAAACTGCCAGCGGCCTTGGGCTCGGCACACTATTTAACCGTTAATCATAAATCAACCTACACCAAAGGAATTTAATCATGGCTAAAGAACAAGTTACTACCGGTAACCTACGCGAACCTAACGGTCACTTTTCTCAAGCAACAACCATCGAAGCTAAAGGCAAATTAGTGTTCATCTCTGGCATGACTGCCCGTAAACCTGACGGCACTATCGCTGCTCTCGGAGATATCAAAGGTCAAACTCGCCAGGTCTGTGAAAACCTAAAAAACGCTGTGGAAGCAGCAGGTGGTACTCTGACTGATATCTGCCGGGTTGACGTTTTCGTTCGCAATATGGAAGACTTTGATAAAATTCATGAAGTCCGTCGTGAATATTTCCAGGTTCCACTACCGGCATCAACCATGGTTGAAATCTGCAAGATGTCCTCTCCAGACTACTTAATTGAAATTAACGCGATTGCTGTTTTACCAGACGCTTAATCGTTAAATTCTTAAGGAGAATTCGATGCGTTTAGCAACTGTTAGCTATCAAGGCGAAGAGAAAATAGCTGTCATTTCTGGTCAGGGTGACAGTGCAGAGCCAAATACTGCTTGTCACATGCTACCGGAGCAATTCGGCGATATGGTTGACATCATCAGTGCTGGTGATGAAATGCTTTCTCAGATCAAAGGCTGGATTGAAAATAATCAAGCCTCTGCAGTCGCTTTCGAACAGCTTGAATTACTCGCACCTATTCGTCGTTATTGCCGTGATATTTTGTGCACAGGCTGGAACTATTTGCTGCACTTTGAAGAGAGTAAAGGCAAGCGTGAGGGTCAGGATGTTGACCTGCCAAACGCACCCACTTTTTTCACTAAAGCGCCGTCAGTTGCTATCGGAGCCAATGCACCGATTGCCTTTGACTCGAGAATATCGGCCAAGTGGGATTACGAAGCTGAATTAGTCATCATCATCGGTGAAGAGTGCCGCAGTGTGAATGTTGAAGACGCTATGGACTATGTCTGGGGTTACAGCATGGCAAATGATGTCTCTCAACGTGATTTGCAGCGGCGTCACGGAGCACAGTGGTTAAAAGGAAAGAGTATCGACGACACGATGCCTTTTGGGCCCTGGATTACGACAGCGGACTCAGTAAACCCGGAGGATGTCTGGATCGAATGTTATGTGAACGGCGAACAGCGTCAACGCGCCAGTGTTAAGCAAATGTATTTTAACATTGCGCAATTAGTCGCTGAACTATCTTTTGGTATGACGTTGTATCCCGGCGATATTGTATTAACGGGGACACCAGCCGGTATAGGTAACGCCATGGAACCACCTGTTTACTTAAAACAAGGTGACGAAGTGGAAGTAAAAGGTACGGGTATTGGCGTCTTGAAAAACGTAATGAAAAGTCAGGATTTGTACGGCAACAGCAGCGTAATCATCCCGAATACGACTGCTTGCAAATAATACTGGCCGCGCAGCCAAGTGTTTATGCATAAATCATCAAGCGCACTGGAGATTTAAAATGAAAGTTAAATTTGATGCAAGTGGCGATGTTATCGTCATCACCGGCGGTGCAAACGGTATTTGCCGCGCATTGGCAATTGCCAGCAGTCGTGCTGGTGCGTCCGTGAGCATCCTAGATATCGATGTCGAAAAGGGCGAAGCATTGGCCAAAGCGTATAATGGCATCGAATTCCATCAAGTTGACATTTCTGATCGCGATCAGGTTTTCCAGATAATTAACGACATTGAGCAACGTCATGGCAAGGTGGATGGCTTGGTTTGTGGCGCCGCAATTCAGCCTCGACTGAATGCCGACGATACCGACCCTGCCCTTTGGCGAAAAATCATGGATGTCAACGTGCACGGTGTTATGTGGGTTTATCAAGCCGTTGCGAAAGGCATGAAGGAGAGAAAACGTGGCAGTATCATCGCCTTCTCATCGGGCCTTTCTTTGACTGGCTGGCCAAAAGCGGCCGGTTACGCTTCAACTAAAGGCGCACTTAACGCTTTTGTTAAATCCGTGGCAAAAGAAGTCGCAGAATCACGCGTCAAGTTCAACCTGATAGCGCCTGGTGTTATTGACACACCGCAGTACCGTGCCGCGAATGAAGGTAATGATAACGATCACTGGAAAGGTAACCTGGGCGTTGGCGGCCCTGAGGATGTGGTCGGCCCGCTGATGTTCCTGCTCTCTGATGCGGCGAGCATGACTTCTGGAACCTTAAGTCGCGACTTTGCTTACCCGCTGAGTCCTGAGAATTCAATCGATGACTTTATTAACTGATAACACCTGTATTAATCACAGAGGTGAGATATTGATATGACTGATAAGTACAAATTAATCACAGATAAACCCATACTTTTAGTTGGTGGTGGCCCGGTAGGTTTGATGACTGCTTTAGGTCTAAGCAGAATGGGTATCCCAGTAAAATTGTTTGAAGATGACGGCACGTTTTCATCTGACACGAAAGCAGGAACAACCCTCACACGTACGCTGGAAATCTCTCGTCGCTACGGCGGTGTTGAAAGAATCCTATCCAATGCCCTGCGCGTTGGTGAAATTGGTGAGATTGATCGCATTTCTGGCACAACCTCCTTTATTGATAATGCTGTTCTTGCTGATGACACCCGCTTTCCTTACGTCATCAACTTACCCCAAAATCTTCTTGAGCCCTTACTGGCTGAAGAACTCTACACACGTGATTGCTGTGAAATTTTCATGAATCACAAGTGCGTGAGCTTCGAACAAGGTGAAGATGGTGTTTCAGCAACATTTGACACACCCGATGGTCAGGTTGTCCATGAGGGCTGTTACCTAATCGCCTGTGATGGCAGTCGTTCAATGATTCGCAGCAATCTGGGAATCCAGGTTGATGGTCATACACTCGATGTTCGTTATATGTTGATCGACTTTAACGTGGATTTGGATGTTAAAAACTTCCGAGACTACCCTTACCTCTCTTACCACCGTGATGAAAGCGAGTGGATGATTAGTATTCGCCATCCCCACTGCTGGCGTTTCCTATATCCGAACAAAACCACGGAAGACGAACCGACTCAAGAAGAATTAGAGGCGAAAGTTCGCAAGTTTATTGGCGATGTGGATGAAGTTGAAATGCTTAACTTCATTTCCTACCACGTCCATCACCGCATAGCAGAAAAATTCCGCCACAAACGAGTATTTCTGGTGGGCGACTCAGCCCACTTAGTGACTCCAATGTGGGCACTGGGGATGAACACTGGTATGCTGGATGCTAGTAACTTACCCTGGCGTTTGGCCTGGGTATTACGGGGCTGGGCACCAGAGAGCTTACTGGATGGTTATGATGCTGAACAACGTCCTGTGGCTGTTCGTGGTTCAGGTGAAATGGCCGAAGCCGCCCGAAAATATATGGAAGGTGAAGTCGAGGAAGTTGTCTCAATAAGTGATGGTGAATGGGGGCGCGCCTATACTCGTACGCTGCTGGGTGTGCGTCTTGATGTTGATAACTCTGGTAACTGGTCCATGGTTAAAACCGGTGAAACACCTGACGCCTTAACGCCAGGGGATCGCTTACCGGACTATTCTGTCGCCGGGCCTAAGGGTTCGCCCGTGCGGTTACATGACGTTATCGATGGCAAATTTACAGCGCTTTACTTAACTGACGTCAGACGCAAGCCAAACATTCCGGCAAATGACAAAGACTCCTTACAGCACATTGTTATTTGCCGTTATGACGCACCATTAGATTCAGGTCTCCGTGACCAGTCGTTGCTAGATGTTGGTGATGCTTTCTTGAATCGCGCTGGGTGTGAATTGGGCACACTTATTTTGGTTCGCCCTGACGAGCACATCGCTGCAATTGTTCCATTTGATGAGAACACTTCTGCAGAAGTACTGTATAAACAAATTGTTGGCGCAAGTGAAATCAGTTAAACCCAGCTCGCCAAGCAAATGCTTGGAGGCAATTCGATTCACTTGCTGACCCAACAACAGAAAAAGAATTTGATAGTTCCATTATTTTGAGGAATCACTAATGACTAGAGCAATTGCAACCGGCCTCAGTGGTTACGGTTTAGAAGTCCCAGACGTAAAACAAGCTGAAGATTTTTATGTCGCATTTGGTTTAGATGCCAACTATGAAAATGACACATTATTATTAGGCTCTCCAGGTTTAAATCGCCCTGAGGTTATCTGCGTCAAAGGTCAGGTAAAGAAGCTGCACCACGTATCATTTTTCACGCCCGCAGAGACCTTGGATGAATTTGAAAGCAAATTAAAATCAACCGGATTGGATGTTCAACGCGAGGCTCCGGAAGGATGGCATCGCCCAGGCCTATGGTTTAAAGACCCTTGGGGCACATTGATCAACCTTACGCCCGGAGAGCCGACCAAACCAATAGGTGATGAGCCGTATGCGATTAACTCTTGCCAGCACATCAATCGTGTTGATCAGGATTTGTTCCTGGATATGAAGCGTGACCGCAAACCACGTCGAATCGGCCATATGCTGATTTTTACTCAGGACTATGAAAAAGCAGAGCAGTGGTTTGTTGATGTACTAGGCCTGCAAGTGACGGACCGCGCGAAAGGTAAAGTATCTTTTATGGGCTGTGTCGACGGCGTCTCCGATCACCACTGCTTTGGTATAATCAATGGCACGCACCGTGGCTTCCAACACTCAAGTTTCGAAGTTGACTCTATGGATGATATCGGCTTTAACACTTGGCGAGCTCGTGAAGCCGGTTATGGTGATGGCTTTGGCCCAGGTCGTCATGCGGTGGCCTCTAACCTTTTCCATTACGTAAAAGACCCCTGGGGAAGCTGGGCTGAGTATTACGCGGATATGGATAAAATAACCGAGAAGTGGGAATGCCGCGATCACGAGCATTTACCTTATGCTTGGGGCCCTGAGTGGTCACCAGAGTTTTGGGGCGGTGAAATGAACGCTAACCTGGAGCCAGCTGAATAACTATGTGTGGTGAAACTGCCAAAAAAGAGCCAACCAACATCGCCTTGGATGTTCACGCGCATTTAATTCCTGTGGGTCAAGAGCCTTTCCCGTTTTTTTCCGGCGTTGACTGGCAAGACGGTAAACTGACGATTGATGGGCATACCGTTGGTCTGAAAAAAATTTTCGATGTTGAAGCGCTTACATCGTGGATGACCGAATACTCGGTAGAAGAGGCCTATGTTTCTTTACCCCCACCTGTTTACCGTCAAGAGTTAAATGAAGCGGATTCCCGGCAATGGTTTGGCTATCTAAATGAGCAACTATTGGCTCAATGTGAATTGCACAATAGTAAACTGAAGGCTTTACCTCACTTGCCGTTGGAACACCCACAACTAGCGCTCGAAATTGCTCGGGAATATGGCAGCAAAGGCATACCTGGCTTTGCATTAGCGGCTGGTGGGCCAAATACTCCCGTTTATTCGGCTGATGAACTTGATGTGGTCTGGCAAGAGCTTAACAAGCAAGAGGCATTTGTACTTATCCATCCGGGGGGTTGCTGTGATGGTCGCCTGAAGGCTTTTTACTTAAGCAATTTGGTCGGTAACCCCTATGAAACCGGTGTAGCCGTATCACACCTGATCTTCAAAGGCATTCCATCACAACATCCCAACATTAAATTCTGCCTTGTACATGGTGGAGGTGTTGTACCGATGCTTGTTGGCCGCTGGTGTCAGGGCTTTGAGACCAACCGCCCTGGGGTTGATAGCAGTCTTGAAACACCAGACAAAGCGATTAAACGTTTCTATATGGATTGCATTACCCACAGTGCTGACGCCGTAGAATTAACGGCTAAAACAATTGGCCAGGAAAGGATAATGTTCGGATCGGATTGGCCCTTTCCAATGGGCTTTGTTAAACCCACACAGGATATGGCTGAATTCGCCGAAGAGTTGAAACTGGCAATCTGTAATAACCGCCCAGATCAAAAGGTTTAATGTCAATGATGATCATACGATTTCTAAACGCCCTATTTATGTCACTTTTGATGGCAACCTTAATGACCCTAGTGGTTACCGCCGTTAATACAGGTCTTGAGGGCGGTCTTTTACAGCGCTGGATAAGTGCATGGTTCATTGCATGGCCGATTGCTTTCACCATTGCTTTCACCTTCGGAGAATTAGTGCGTAATTTATCAAACTGTATTTACAAAAAAATTCGAACTTAGTAATCCGATCACCCACTTTTCAAACCTTGGAATGAAAACCAAAAAAACATTACATTCCGAATAATATCTATCCTCGCTGCTGGTCCTCTGATCTGCTTGTTTGTGATTGATAGCCTTATTCCTCTCGCTGTTCACTTTATTCCCCAATTGTAAGTGAGGAGACGACCGCGGATGATTTTGAAACTATACATGTAGAATCCCTCTCTCACCGCCATAAAACAAATACAAATCCTTATAAGGACATTAATCAATGTGAAAAGTGTCAGCAGACCCTTATGACTGCGCTTTAATCGTTTGGTATATCTGAACTTATTGCACTGCAAGAGAGAGCCGCGAACGAGTTTGAAGAGGTCACTGGTCAAGATGCTCACTGGGGATTTAGGAATCTCAGGGTGCATGATTTGCGGCACACCTTTGCGACTCGTTTGAGACGATCTGGGGTTGGTATTGAAGTACGAAAGGACTTGTTGGCTCATAGTAATTTGGATGTCACAACGCACTACAGTCCAGGGGAATTGGCAGAGTTACTGGAGGCAGTTGAGCGGTTGGTTGAAGACAAAAATTTGTCACCGATTACACCGTTAGAACAAGGACAAGTCCTACAATTTCCCTACAATGATTCTAAGGAAAATAGTAAAAAGGTAGCTAAGTCATTGATTTAAATGGTGGCTACGGGTGGACTTGAACCACCGACCCCAGCATTATGAATGCTGTGCTCTAACCAGCTGAGCTACGTAGCCGTCGATTTTAAGTGGGCCAGATAGACCCCTTATTCGGGAGGCGAGAAGTTACACTCGCAGTCGCTTATAGTCAAGTCTCAAAGTACCTTTTTTAGTATAATTTATTGCTCTGAATAGGGTACTGCAATAGGATAGACCCTCGGTTTTGCTGGACTATCCCAAATGAGGGTAAATCGAGGGTCTTTTTAGAGTCTTAATCGAAAAATAATCAATAATAAAGATACACATCATCACCTAAATTCAAAGATGGGGAGTAAAGATTTTGCAAGGATCAGAGCCAAGTCAAGACCAAGCCGCGGTCGCTATTACCACACAACAATCAGGGTTTTACGAAGGCTTTAATCGAGTCGTTGCAGTGGTTCCAAAACTACTTATTAGCGCCCTTATTGTGTGGGTTGGTTTATCTCCATCGGCCGCAGGGGAAGTTCTTTTGGAAGTACAAAATTGGTCTACGCAGAATTTTGGTGGCTGGTACGTTTACGTTACAGCGTTTTACACGATTGTTTGTTTAGGGCTTGGGCTTTGGCCTCGCACGGCACATGTGAAACTAGGTAAAGCTGATGAGACCCCTGAATTTAGCATGTTTACATGGTTATCGATGATGTTCGGTGCGGGTATTGGTATTGGCATGTTGACCTATTCTACCGCTGAGCCTATTTTTCACTTCGCCAACAACCCAGATACCATTAAAGGCCTGACCGATGGGTTAGATGAAAATAATGTTCGCAATGCCTATAAGTGGGCCATGCTGCACTACGGATTTACCCCCTGGGCATGTTATGGCGTGGTTGGCATTTCCCTTGGTTATTTGTCCTATAACCGTGGTTTGCCACTGACTATTCGCAGTGCGCTTCAGCCACTATTTGGCCGAGCTATGTCTGGTAATGCAGGACATCTGGTAGACATCGTAGCAATCTTAGCAACAATCGTAGGGTTGAGCGTCACCATTGGGTATGGAGTGTCTCAATTTGCCTCTGGTCTATTTAATATCAGCGGCGCTGACTGGCTTGTCGGGGAGGGTGGTAAGCCAACCTTACTAGCCCAACTAGTTGGTTTAACACTCATTGTCAGTGCCTCTTGCCTGTCTGCCATGTCTGGATTACAGCGGGGGATTAAATGGCTGTCCAATATCAACATGAGCCTGTCAGTGTTTTTAATCGCATTTTTTGTATTGTTCGGCGCTACCTTCTTTGCTCTCCAGACCTTCGTCTACACTATTTGGGATTATTTGATTGCGCTACCAGCTATGTCTACAACTGTATGGACAGATAATGGCGCTGAGCCCTCAGGTGCTTTGCAGAGTTGGCAGGGCGCATGGACCATCTTTTACTGGGCATGGTGGATAGCGTTTGCACCCTTTGTTGGATTGTTCTTAGCCCGGGTATCCCGTGGCAGAACCATCAGGGAATATGTCATCGGTGCGATGATTATTCCGTCCCTCATTTGTCTAGTTTGGTTCACCTTTATTGGTGCCACGGCTATTGATTTAGAATTATCTGGTGTAGCCCAAGGATCGATAGTCAATGCAGACATTTCTGCGCAGCTGTTCAAAACCATCAACTTAATTCTTTCTCCAGAACTCGCAGTGGCACTATCAGTGGTTATTGTGGTTTTGTTATTGACGTTTTTAGTGACCTCAGCAGACTCAGGTATTTTGATCATTAATACCTTGGCGTCTGGAGGTAATCAAAGCCAAAAGAAAACTAAACATGTGGTTATTTGGGGTGTATTGTTCTCGGTGCTGATTGGCGTTTTGTTGGCAGCTGGAGGAATGGATGCATTGCGTTCAGTTATGATTATTGGCGCCTTACCATTTTCTATTGTTATGGCCCTTATGGCAATTTCGCTGGTCAAGACGCTGTTAAATGAGTATCAATCAAGCGATTAAAGATCGACCAAACTTGAGTTACTTATGTTATGGCATATATAATGCCAATTAAACCTGAAGATGACAACACGGAGTAAATAATGAGAGAAGCAGTTATCGTATCAACAGCACGCACAGCGCTAACCAAAGCGGCTCGTGGCGCCTTTAATAATACCCATGGCATCAAGCTAGCAGCGCATTCTATCGAGCATGCAATAGCACGTGCAGGCATAGACCCTGCTGAAGTTGATGATGTAATCCTGGGTAATGCTGCCCAATCAGGCACCACCGGCTTTAATATAGCTCGTAATGCCGCACTGGCTGCAGGGTGCCCTGTTACTACATCGGGCACGAGTGTTAATCGCTTTTGTTCATCAGGGTTACAAACCTTGGCCATGGGCGCTGGGCGCATTATTGCCGAGGGCGTAGACGTAATGGTCACCGGTGGTGTTGAAAGTATATCTTTGCCCGGTACCAGTGATGTTAAGGAATCTGTTGAGCCTGAGCTGTATGGCAAGTATCCAGGGCTCTGGTATCCGATGATCAAGACCGCAGATATTGTTGCTGATCGTTATAGCATCTCACGTGAAGCACAGGATGAATATTCATTGATCAGTCAGCAGCGAACAGCCGCCGGTCAAGAGGCAGGTGCCTTTGATGATGAAATCGTCCCCATGAATACCATCATGAAAGTTAAAAACAAAGAAA
>Ga0213868_10000678_pt1 | contig 32612 bp, 27 predicted proteins | sample PICome_9_FD_160087 | JGI IMG/M metagenome (GOLD analysis project Ga0213868, IMG submission 160087) | Coastal seawater microbial communities near Pivers Island, North Carolina, United States - PICO127 | ecosystem: Environmental > Aquatic > Marine > Coastal | place: USA: North Carolina... | reverse complement strand
GATGGAGTTGCGGTTATCGATGGCGTGGCGGTGATTGATGGAGTTGCGGTAATCGAAGGAGTTACTGATGGTGTTGCAGTTATTGAAGGAGTTGCTGTTATCGATGGCGTGGCGGTAATTGAAGGAGTCGCGGTAATCGATGGAGTTACTGATGGAGTTGCCGTTACTGATGGTGTTGCTGTTATCGATGGAGTTGCGGTTATTGATGGAGTCGCGGTAATCGATGGAGTTACTGATGGTGTTGCTGTTATCGATGGAGTTGCGGTTATCGATGGAGTGGCTGTTATAGAAGGAGTTGCGGTAATCGAAGGAGTTACTGATGGTGTTGCAGTTATCGATGGAGTTGCTGTTATCGATGGAGTGGCAGTGATTGATGGAGTTGCGGTAATCGAAGGAGTTACTGATGGTGTTGCAGTTATCGATGGAGTTGCTGTTATCGATGGCGTGGCAGTGATTGATGGAGTTACTGATGGTGTTGCTGTTATCGATGGAGTTGCGGTAATTGAAGGAGTCGCGGTAATCGACGGAGTTACTGATGGTGTTGCTGTTATCGATGGAGTTGCGGTTATCGATGGAGTTGCGGTAATTGAAGGAGTCGCGGTAATCGACGGAGTTACTGATGGTGTTGCTGTTATCGATGGAGTTGCGGTTATCGATGGAGTGGCTGTTATAGAAGGAGTTGCGGTAATCGACGGAGTTACTGATGGTGTTGCTGTTATCGATGGAGTTGCGGTTATCGATGGAGTGGCTGTTATAGAAGGAGTTGCGGTAATCGATGGAGTTACTGATGGTGTTGCTGTTATCGATGGAGTTGCGGTAATAGACGGAGTTACTGATGGTGTTGCTGTTATCGATGGAGTTGCGGTTATTGATGGAGTTGCGGTAATTGAAGGAGTTGCTGTTATTGATGGAGTGATTGAAGGTGTTGCGGTAATTGAAGGTGTTGCGGTAATTGATGGAGTTGCGGTAATTGATGGAGTTGCGGTTATTGATGGAGTGATTGAAGGTGTAGCTGTTATAGATGGAGTTGTACTGTTAGACGCTCCTGGTGTGACTGATGGAGTTGCCGTTACTGATGGTGTTGCTGTTATCGATGGAGTTGCGGTTATTGATGGAGTTGCCGTGATTGACGGAGTTGCAGTTACTGATGGAGTTGCGGTTATCGATGGAGTGGCTGTTATAGAAGGAGTTGCGGTAATCGATGGAGTTACTGATGGTGTTGCTGTTATCGATGGAGTTGCGGTTATCGATGGAGTGGCTGTTATAGAAGGAGTTGCGGTAATCGACGGAGTTACTGATGGTGTTGCTGTTATCGATGGAGTTGCGGTTATCGATGGAGTTGCGGTAATTGAAGGAGTTGCTGTTATTGATGGAGTAATTGAAGGTGTTGCGGTAATTGAAGGTGTTGCGGTAATTGATGGAGTTGCGGTAATTGAAGGAGTTACTGATGGTGTTGCAGTTATTGAAGGAGTTGCGGTAATTGAAGGAGTTGCTGTTATCGACGGAGTTACTGATGGTGTTGCTGTTATTGATGGAGTTGCGGTTATCGATGGAGTGGCTGTTATAGAAGGAGTTACTGATGGTGTTGCAGTTATTGAAGGAGTTGCGGTAATTGAAGGAGTTGCTGTTATCGATGGTGTTGCTGTTATCGATGGAGTCGTTGTAATCGATGGAGTTGCCGTTATTGACGGAGTTGCGGTAATTGATGGTGTTGGACTATTAGACGCTCCTGGTGTAACCGATGGAGTCGCAGTAATTGATGGTGTGGCTGTTATCGAAGGAGTTGCGGTAATTGATGGAGTTACTGATGGTGTTGTCGTTATTGACGGAGTTGCGGTAATTGATGGAGTTACCGATGGAGTTGCGGTAATTGATGGAGTTGCGGTAATTGATGGTGTGGCTGTTATCGAAGGAGTTGCTGATGGTGTGGCTGTTATCGATGGAGTTGCGGTAATTGACGGAGTTGCTGTTATTGACGGAGTTGCTGTTATCGATGGAGTTACTGATGGTGTTGCGGTGATTGAAGGAGTTGCAGTAATCGATGGAGTTGCCGTAATCGATGGAGTTGCCGTAATCGATGGAGTTGCCGTAATCGATGGAGTTACTGATGGTGTTGTCGTTATCGATGGAGTTGCGGTAATTGAAGGAGTTGCTGTTATCGATGGAGTTGCCGTTATTGACGGAGTTGCTGTAATCGATGGAGTTGCGGTAATTGATGGTGTTGGACTATTAGACGCTCCTGGTGTAACCGATGGAGTTGCGGTAATTGATGGTGTTGCTGTTATCGATGGTGTGGCTGTTATCGATGGTGTGGCTGTTATCGAAGGAGTTGCCGTTACTGATGGAGTTGCGGTGATTGATGGAGTTGCTGTTATCGAAGGAGTTGCCGTTACTGATGGAGTTACAGTTACTGAGGGAGTAGCGGTTACTGAGGGAGTAGCGGTTACTGAGGGAGTAGCGGTTATGGAAGGTGTGACACTTGGTGATGGTGATGGCGGTGGAGGTATACATTGATAATCTACACAGTCATTACTATCAATTATTTTAACGCAAAAGAATTCTATATTCTCAAAAGCAGATGGTAGTGTAAAACTGTATGGAATATCGGAATCGGTAATACTAGTAATAAATAAACATGTAGCATTACTATTAAAACCATCACAAACCCATACTTGATATGGACTACTTCCTGTTAATTCAGTTATTAATACTGTCGTCTCCATTACAAATTAGGGTAATAAACATAAATAGTTTTATCTCCAGTAGTTACTGAAGGTGTTATAGTGGGAGTAGTAGTAGTAGTCGGAGTAACACTAGCAAATATTGGATTGTCATTTGTTGGAGTTACAGTGGGAGTTACAGTGGGAGTTACAGTGGGAGTTACAGTGGGAGTTACACTAACATCCAAAACGTCTGAATCACATACTAAGTAATAAAGGTTAGTCGGAGTCGGTGATGGTGATGTTGTGACTGATGGAGTTTTTGTCGGTGTAACTGAATTAGTAGGTGTCACCGTTGGAGTGGTAGTGGGAGTTACAGTGGGAGTTACAGTGGGAGTTACACTAACATATACAACGTCTGAATCACATACTAAGTAATAAAGGTTAGTCGGAGTCAGTGACGGTGATGGCGTGACTGATGGAAATGGACTACTTAGACACGTAACACAACTATTAAATGTATTACCCGTTCCTGGCGTTCCAAAATAATTTCCACTAATATCAGTTCTTATATATTCCGGTGGTGATGTATATGGATTTTGGAAATACCCAACATACGACCAACAGTCTGTACGATAACTAAAGGTCTGACCTGAAAGTACATCTGGTACCTCCAAACTTTGCACCACCATTTCGTTTGTTGTGCACGAAGTAAACACATAAGAAACTCCAACTCTAGCCGGTATACTTACTGAAGGCGTAGGTGTAATTGTAGGTGTAATTGTTGGAGTTACTGAAGGTGTAGGTGTAGGAGAAGGTGAACAACACTCAGAGTGAATCTCACTTATATTTTGTATAAAGTGTGTTGAAGACCCATTAGTTGTAGTTAAGAATTTAACACATTTTTCTTCACCGTTTAGAGACGCGGTAAAAATACTATTAGTGGTTAAAGCACTTCCATTAAATGATAAAGGTCCGTTAACAAAGTAGTACTCAGTCGGTACACCACAGTCTTGTAATTTTATAATATCACCACATTCAAAATAACCACTGTCTATAATAAAAACAGCAGTTTCACCACTACTATATCTAGCGGACGTAGGACTAGGAGTTACTGTTGGGGTTACCGATGGAGTTGGAACTAAAGGTGTAACAGTAACTTCAAAACCAAAATCATCACATATATTATTTGTAGGCGTTATTGACGGAGTTGCAGTTATTGATGGTGTAATAGTTACTGATGGTGTTGCAGTAATTGATGGTGTTGCAGTAATTGATGGAGTTGCGGTAATTGATGGAGTGACTGTAATCGATGGGGTGGCGGTTATGGATGGTGTAGTAGTTATCGAAGGAGTTGCCGTGATTGATGGAGTTACTGATGGTGTTGGACTATTAGACGCTCCTGGTGTAACCGATGGAGTTGCGGTAATTGATGGAGTTGCCGTTATCGATGGAGTGGCTGTGATTGATGGAGTTTCAGTTATTGAAGGAGTTACCGTTATCGATGGAGTGGCTGTGATTGATGGAGTTGCTGTTATCGATGGTGTTGCAGTTATTGATGGAGTGGCCGTTATCGATGGAGTTGCGGTAATTGATGGAGTTGCCGTTATCGATGGAGTGGCTGTGATTGATGGAGTTGCAGTTATTGAAGGAGTTACCGTTATCGATGGAGTGGCTGTGATTGATGGAGTTGCTGTTATCGATGGTGTTGCAGTTATTGATGGAGTGGCCGTTATCGATGGAGTTGCGGTTATGGAAGGAGTTACTGTTATAGAAGGAGTTGCTGTTATAGAAGGAGTTACCGGAACGGATTGATTAATACAAATACCAATACTACTTCCGTCAACGAATTCCGCGACTTCCGATTCTACTAACACACCAAATTCCACCTTTAGATATGAGTTAGATACGTAAGTCATACCTGTTATCGTGTATTCAACTAATAATCCACTATTGAACTTAAAAACTATAGTACCTGTATTAACACCATTAAGAGAAGTATAAACACTGTCTAAGTCGCTACCACTATCACCCTCCCTGGCTAAAAAAACGCCGACCATATTTTCAACAGAGTCTGCAGTACCTCCACTAGTAGGTGGGAGTGGCCATGAGCCCGGGAAACTCGGATACAAAGATGTTTTAAACTCTCCATCTAATAAACCTGGAGGTTCATTTCCGTTACCGTCTCGTATAAATTGGTCTACATAACCTCCGGGAGACGGAAAAGTACCCGGTATGCCGCTGTCACAGTCATCTATCTCAACCAAATTATCAAGTTGTTGTCTGTTAATACAAACTTCACACCCATTACTATTGTCGTAAGATTTAAATAAGTTATCCGCAGTTTTAATATACTCCTCATCTCCATTACCCACCACCTGATAACAAACATAAGGGTTCATATTACTTATAATTCCATCACCAATATTCGGCACACCAAGGGTATCAGGGATTTCCCAATTTTCAACATTACCACCATTACATGGTATAACTTGGTATACTGCCATAATTGTTTATTTATAACTTACTCTATAAATAATCAGTTTTACCATTTTATGTAAAAAACAGAGAACAATTTTAGTTCTCTCTTCTTTCTTCAGCTTTGTAGTGTTTAATTCTGTCATGCCATATAGGTGAAGCTAATAATAATGCAGGTCTTAGTTCTCCTTTTTTTGTCATTTGGTGCATATGGGACATCCATGTTTGTTCAAATGGGTTCGCCCACTTTGTGTCAATAAACATTTTTTTATTACCTTCTTTTGAGACTATCATAGGCCAATTTGCATAATAGATTTCTCCACTTATATATGTGAGACCATCCATGTTTCCAATATTTTTAAATTCCGTAAGTGGTACATTAGGGTCAAGACCATTTACCGGTAGCTTATCATAATTTGGCCAAAATTCAGTTCTTATGTGCTGCGGAACATTATACCATGAACATTGTTTGTCATTATCAAAATAAACTTCCGTAAAACTTAACTTCAAAAAATCAAATTTATCCTTCATCATAATTTTATGTGCAATGTTATATAAGTTTGGGATATACTTTCTAAATCCGTTTCTACAAACTTCACCTTTTACTTCAGGTGGGTTTACTGTCATATCATCCTCAAAGAAAAACATGTAGTCAGCATCTGATTCGTGAAAATGTTCGGCAGCTGCTTGTCTACCTCCACATATACCTGTATTACTACCCAAACTAATATACTCAAAACCATACTCACCACAGACTTCTCTGTTTTTGTTTCTTGATTCTTCATTTGTTGAATTGTCTAACAAAAACAAATTAGGTTTTTCTAACCACTCAGGAGTTTTTTGCATAGATTTTATCGTATGTAATACCTGCTCTGTAAAATTAAATGTCAATACATATAAATTAGTTTTAACATTATTAACGTCCTTATCCGTATACTTTTTATTGTTAACCAAAACTTTTTTTATTGTTGGTTCAGCTAATTCTACATTATCGTTACCTAACGATTCTGTAAATTTAACAATTAACCCATTATCGTCTAACTCATATCTTCTATATATATCAGGTTCAATATATGACATTACTGTAAATATACTTTCTTCGGTACCCATAAACCCGTTAGATAGTGTTTTATCTAATAAAGAATAGTACACCGCATTAGTCTCGTTAATCTGAGTTTTGTGTCCTCCGAATAATCCTCCTCTACAAACATATTTAACTTTTTGTCCTGCGTATCTATTAATTGCATCAAAATCAAATCCATGAATTTCCGTATTTGCTTCATAAGGATAACTTAGAAATAAAAATGGGTTACCGTAATTTGTAAGTTTTTCTAATACATTATCGTCCGCCAAGTGATGGTGTGGTACTGTATTAGTTATACCCGCATCTAACCAAAAGAAATAATCAGTATCAAATGGATTCCAAATGGTAACATCATTAAGTAAAAACATTTTAGATTGCACTATCGGATTATACCATTCATTAGTCGCTTGTGGTGAGTTTTTTAACCATCCTGTTTGGTTTAACCATTTTTCAGATGTACGAATGTTTTGTGTTTTATCCCAAAATGGTTGGTACATCTTTTTAACATCATCCAATTCGTAAACTTTAACGTATGTGTTTTCTTTACTCCTCTTTTCCCAAACCAGATACTCATACTCTTTTGGTATGTAAATAAATAGGTTTTGTGGTATATCTAAAAACCTTTTAAATGCCTCAATGTAGTGATTAAAGTCTCTACCTGCTCTGTTTATATTCCATAAACCGGTTACTATTGTTAAATTATTATTCATTACTCTTTAATTTTACATACCCATACCGCCCTGTCGAATTCGTCTTGCATGTATGGTTTTAAATTATATTTTTTAACTGATTCATCTATATCTGATTCAGATATCTCGTGCCAATTCCAATAAACTTTATTTATCTTTTTTGAAAACGTTTCGGTATCATACCCATAATCATGAGCCATTATTATATCTCCGGTTTTTAAATACTGAGATAGTAGATTAAACTCTTTTATCTTATTTCCTCCATCACACAAAACAATTACATTACCTTCAGATTTAATATATTCCGCAATTTCAGTGTTTAACAACCCACTGTAGTCTTGTAAAAATATATCCTCTACCCTTACATCAATACCTTTTTTAATCATTATACTATACTCATACCTATCGTCTATGTCATAAGTTCTTATATCTGTATCCATGTTTAACTCATCACAAACATGTTTTAAATATTGAGTGAAACCACCTAAAGCAGTTCCTATTTCTAAAATCCTTCGGGGTCTTTTATCTTCTATTAGTTTATAAAAAAGTTCAAAACAATTTGAGTTTTGTTGACATGTCATCCCGTCATATGCAGATAAACTGTCGTTCTTTTCTAAATCTGACTTTCTTGTTATTTTTTCATCTTTAAACATTATCTATATTTTTAATCAATCCATTGTCCATTTAATTTAAAATGGTTTATTAATTCTTCATTTTTTTTATAAAATTCTTCTTTATTATTTGCGGGTTGTAATGATAAACTTCTACCGTTAACCGTGTGCGAGTGTCCTTTAGGGAAGAAATATCTATCAGCTAAATATATGTTTACTTTATGCCAAAATTTATCGAAATTTAAAAACTGTATACCTAATAATTCATTAGTAATTGAAAACGGTACATTATCAATATACATATACCTTCCTGGGCATAGTTGCGCTCTAGTTTGTGGTTCTGAAAGTAAAAATCTCATGGACTCATCCCATAATGTAAAAACATCCATAACTTTATCACTATTTTCTAAATTATAATATCTAAATGGTCCCTCGGTTTGAGTGTAATCTAGTTTTAATATACTAGGTTTAATATGTTGTGGGTATTTTGTATGAAGATGGTATCTTAATAGACAAGCCATAACCACATTGGCTTTATTCCAATTACCATCTCTACTCATATTAAATTCTTCATAATCACATCCTTTCATACTATTAGTTGGTGTGTCATATTCTTTCCAAAACATCTCCTCGGTGGTCTGTTTATTAACGATTTTATCGTATCTAATATCTGTATCTGAATCACACAATAAAAACTTATTGTAACCCATTTTACTTATTTCAGGTAGTGAAAATCTATTTAATCCATATGAAAAAACTTTATCTTCAGTATAATTAATTTCTCTATATTTTTTACCGTATTCCTCTTCGTTTACGTTTTTAGCTATATGTTCAAGGTCTTTAGACCAAGGAGAGTATTTATCTATCTCTTCATGTATATTTAATATTTTTTCTATTTTACCTGTCTTGTCTTGTATTTCATAAAAATCTTCTGGTTTATCTGTTAATATTATATATGGTATAATATTATCATAACCAGTATTAACTGCCTTAGTAATATTATGTTTTATTCTATCTCTGTAGCTTTTTCCTACACCCCATGTTGCTGTAATTATATCTTTCATTTTTGTACGTAATAATCTTTTATTAGTTTTGTTTTAACACCCCTATTATGAGAACCGTGTATACTTATATTATCCATTTTTTTATTTAAGTCCAAAATCTCTCCACTTTACTGTTGTGTTTAACATCGAACAAAGCATGATTATGTTTATGTTTCATATTCAATTTATTATAAATTGAAGTTAGAATGTATTCGTCATTTATTACATACCCACCTCTAAAGTGTTTTATATTATCACTATCGTAAAGATAAGACACCACGTCATCCCATATATCAAAAAATTCTTGTAATATATTTACATTTTCAGCAATGTAAAATCTAGCCGCCGCGTCTAAGACTAAAACGTTTTCATCGATTTTTGTATTATACTTATTTTCAATGTAAGGATATACTTTATCTATGTTATTTTCATTCTTATTAGAGTACCAATTACTAATAGCATTATAAATAACATTTTTTTCTATTAAAAATTCATTGTTAAGTATATTAAAATTAATTTTTGTGTCTGTACACAAGAAAGTCACATTTGTAATCTCTAATTTTATAGCTTGCAATAAAATAAATCTGTAAACCGAAAATGGAAACCGATATCCTTTTCTAAATTCTTCAGCGTATTCTTCTTTATCTTCAGTCTTAATTAAATACTCTTTCTCTATTTTTTTAATATCATCATTAAAAAAATCAGAAGGTTCGTTAACTATTAAGTTTTTTCGTTTTATATCTTTAAAATATTCTGTATTATCAGTTATGACACAATAGTATAAATTTTCATCGTCGAAATAAGTATTAATTAGTTTATCGTATAAACTTTTTCGGTATGTAGGTCCTACAGCAACATAACCAACTATTAATTTTTCATTTAAAATACTCATATTATTCTATATTTTTAATATTTATTAGTTTAATAAACAACTCAGAAATGTAATCCGTAGACGTAAAATTAACAAAATAATCTCTACCATTTTTTGCCATCTCAGTTAAAACGTCCTTATTATTTATATTACTTTCAACCACTTCTATTATCTTTTGTGCAACCTCATATTCTGTTTTACCAAAAAAATCACTGTGAGCGTTTTCTGATTCAATATCAACAGGTATAAAATGTTCGTTCTCATTTAATGGATTGTAAAATTTTGTCTTTAATTTTGGTCTAATGATAGGGATTTCCATTCCCATGTATTCAACATCTCTAAGACAAAATTCTCCGTTTCCATTTAGTGAGATACCCATTCGGTAATCTTTTATTTTTTCAAAGTAACGTTCATTATAGTATGTGTCATTTTCGTCAAATATTTCTATATTTGGATGTTTTTTGAGTATTTCACAGATTTTTTTTCTACTCCCATGCATTCTACCAATAAAAATAGCTTTAGGAATTCTATTTTCGAAATTATATTTTATTCTATGTTTTTCTATGAATATATCACTATTTTTAACACCTAATGGATATTGTAATGGGTAGTGATTGACTCCGTATTTTTCTTTAATCTTTTCGCTAGTCTCAAACATCCCAATACCTCCATAGTAATCAATTAAATCGTAATCTTCCCAACCTAAATCTTTTTCGAATAGGTTCATACCTCTATCCCAAAAAGATAATAAAATAGTTTTTTTATTTGTAGGATTTGTAATTTGAAAATTTGAACCACCACCTGGACTTGACATACGTGATATGTTTTTTGGTGTTGGTTGTTTATGAATAAATTGATATTCTTTAAATTTTGAATTTAATTCATTAAATACTTTATCGTATATTTTTTTAAAAAATGGGTTTCCTACCGCCTCTATATCGTAAGTACACTCTAAAATCATATCTTTAAATTTTAAACTCAACTCGTTCCGCCCATCCTCGTTCCTTGGATAATCCCCAATAGACTACTTTGGTTGGATTTTTATCTGTCATAAACATCTCTTCATAATGAATGGGTTTTCCATTCTCTATAAACTCTTTTAACTGATGTCCTTTGATGTATTTGTGGTTTTGTCCTTCCCCATTTTCATCATCAAAGGCAACCAATACCGACTCATAGTCATCTGCAGGTAACATATCTCTTGTAACATTAACTAAATAATAAAAAGAGTACATAAAAGAATCTTCCCATTCTTCATCATTTTTGTATGGATAAGGGTTGGGTGGAAAAAAATTATCTTTTGTATACTTTTGAAATGATTTCTTTTTAAAGTGTATTCCAGCATATTTCTCATAATCTCTTATCGTCCTAACATTACCTAAACCGTAACCACTAAGGTCGTGTCCATTATTTTCAACCCCAAATAATTGTCTAATTCTTGACCTTGCAATGTCATTTCCTTTCCACCATAGACTCTCACCTCTCTTACTTTGGTCATCCCATACCAACTTTCCCGCCCTCTCTTCTCTCATGGTAGCATGCCATATAACCACTCGGTGTGGGTGGAACAAATCATATCCGTGAGTAAAAGACCTTACAGTTAGATTAATCTCCTCTCCAGCGAAGAATATATTAGGGTCGTGTTTAACTTCCTTAGCCCATTTATTAGGACCAAACGCAAAATGTCCACTTAAAAATCTTGCGGGATAAGGTTTTTCCAAATGTTTCCATCCTCCTTTAACTCCCGTGGGTCTGATAAAAATAGTACCAAAAGGATAGAATGAGGCTGCCTCTGAAAACCATGGCTCTTTAACTCGTTCTGCGGGGTCATTAAAAGGGTTATAGTAAGGTAAATACCCACCAATTATAGGGTTATACCCATCTTCTTTTAAATCAAAATACCAATCTATTAAAGTTTCGTCCCAATTTTTATCAAACCTATGATGTGAGTCTAGTTGACACACAAAATCTTCATCGGTCAGTAGCTCATCGTTGATAACACCTCTAGCGTAAGCTAACCCTTTAGCCTCTTCATATGGTATGTCTTTAATTTTAAACCTTGGGTCGTTTTTATACGTGTCTAAATTGTCAAACCCATCTTCAGGATTAAATTGTCTACATATACCGAAGTGAATCCTTTTCGGGAATTTAGCGTTTTCCAACGCACTTTCAATAGTAGGTATTAACTCCGGTTCACGATATGCTGGTAAATGTACCAGAATAGTCATTTTGTTTTTATTTTTTTTCATATAAGATTCCTTCCATTCTATTTACCCACCCTTCTTTTATTGAATGTGGCCAAACAATCCATTTATATGGTCTAACGACCGTGTTGAAGCTTCTCCATAACCTGCAGAACCTATCAGGGTCTACCATCAGTCTTTTTATTTCGTCAGGTTTAGCGTCGTCTCTACGTAATTCATTACCGTCTTCATCCTCAAACGCAACAACCCATATATCATAATCATCGTGTGGTACACTATCAAAATGAATATCTATGCAATGTTTAAATGGGATTGAATATGAGTTTTGATACTCTTCTTCGGACTCAAATAAAGGACAAGGAGCGTCTTTCTTATCTATTGTATGTTGTTGTACCGCTCTTCTACTAAAAGATAAACCTGCATATCTCTCATAGTCATCCAAAGTTCTTTCAGTACCCAACCCGTAAATACCAAAGAACTCTGGGTCATAAACTTCACCATCCATACTTAATAATTTACGGTTTCTCTTATGTGAACCATCATTTCTTTCTCCCCACTTTGTATGGTCGTCCCAATGTTTTTTTAATCCTCTTCTAGTGTAATAATGCCATAAGTATATCTTATGTGGGTGTAACAAATCGTAACCATGGGTATATGCCCTTACTGCGATTGAAATCTCTTCTCCATGAAAATAATATTCAGGGTCGTGAGGTACTTCCTTTACAAAATCACCTTTTGCAAATGCAAAGTGTGCGGAATAAAACCTAGCGGGAATTGGTTCAGTTCTCTCATCTGCATCATCCACAGTTGATGGTAAGAAGTGTACATTTCCGTCAGGACTAAACCTGTCGAAGTCCATCCTCCATGGTTTTTGTATCCTAGAGTCAGGGTCATTATCGGGTTCAAATGATGGTGCGTAGCTAGTAATTAAAGGTTTTTTAATACCTTTTTTAACCAACCTTTTATACTCTTTCTTAAGTTCATGGTCCCAATTCTCAATAAATCTAGTGTGTGAGTCAATCTGTAAAGTATATGTCTCACCGTTATATAACTGTTGTAGTAAATTACGCGCCCAGCAAGCGCCTTGACTTTCCTCATGTGGAGTATCTATAATCTTAAATCTACTATCTTCGGAGTACTTATCTAAGTTATCCCACTTATCTTCAGTAGAATGTTGCCATGTAATAGCTATAGATAGATTTTCAGGGTTTTTAGCCTTTTCCAACATATCATCAATAGTTAAAAGTAGTTGTGGGTCTCTGTAAGACGCTATTTGTACGAAAATTGTCTCTGTTTTACGTTCCATAATTCTTTTTTTAAAAAATGATAAATTTATTTATAATGTAAAGTAGTTTTATCAGTATAATTATATTTATAATTAAATGAAATTACTTTATACTATACATCAAATAATACAGGAGGCTGAAGATAATTTATACATAGCTACTCTTAAATCTGACAATACTAAAGAAGTTGAGGTTTTAGAAAAAAAATTGGATGACTCTTTAGAACTATTAGAGATTTATAATAAGTTATAATATCTTAAAACTTTCGTCAGGTAGTGAAACTCCTTTTTTATTCACAACATACGAACATACTTTATTCGCATAGTCGATAGAGTCACTTATATTTCTCGTTATTTTATATTTTAAAGCAAACGTAGCGATAAACGTATCACCCGCACCACTAACGTCTATAGTTTCTTGCGGATTTAAACTTGGGTAATCGATTCCGTTATATGTGGTTCCATCCCTACCTTTAGTAATGATGAATTTTTTTGGATTTTTATCACAGATTTCTTTATTGTTTAAGTACTCTTCATAGTTAAGTTTAACAAAATCAACATCTACTAATGTTTCATAGTTTAACTTTTTCTTACTATCCATTAAACACAACTTAGATAAGGAAGATATTTCTTTTATTTTACTTTCACTAACATATCCTTTATCGTAATCACTTATAATTACAATGTCAGACTCACTAATCGTTTTTTTCTGATTGGGAGATATAAATCCGATTTCTGTACATGGTATTTTTTCGTCATCGACCCTCATAAACATGTGATTACTTTTCTTATCGACATATCTAGTTTTAACTATATTTTCATTCTGACTCCAATGTATTATTTCGGCATCGGTATTCAGTACTTTTAGGTTTTCTACAACATTTCCGGCCATCCCTCTATTTTTAATTGTTTCTATCGGGTTTAAAACAGGTACTGGCGCCTCAGGTGATAATCTTTTTACGTCACAGTAGATAAACCTATCCACACATAACTCACCTATTACTAATATCTTCATACTTTAAATGTTAATGTTTTTTCCGTAATCTATTATTTTAGTGGAAGAATACTCTTCTATCCTATCAAAGAATAATAACTCTTTAACATATTGTGAACCTATTACTCTTTTATTTTTATAGTCAGAACCAACAATCATAATATCAGGATTATAATTTTTTATTTGATTTTCTAATTCTTCATCACTATCAAACCCAACCACACTATCAACATATGATATAGACTTTAATAAAAATTTTCGGTCAATCCATTTATTAACAGGTCTTTCTTCACCTTTTAGTTCTTTTACTCTTTCGTCATAATCAATACCTACCCTTACTTTACCTTTGGTATTTGCAAATTGTAGTAGTTCAATATGACCTCTATGTAAAACATCAAAGGTTCCGTTTACCCAAACTTTCATTTTATAATATCTCCTCGCCATACTCTATATGAATCTTCATCAAAATGTTCTGTTGATACCTCAAACACCGTACCTTCTGTCAGAGCCTCTAACTGATGTGGTTGCCCTGGATATTGTCTAACGCTATCACCTTCTTTAAGATGTTGTTCATGTACTTCAGCGGTTTCCGTATCAATCCAACGATATAAAAACTCTCCTTTATCAACATACCAAGTCTCATCTTTTATCATATGATAGTGCATAGAGAACTTACAACCTTTTTTAAAAACAAGTAATTTTCCACAATATAAATCATTGTTTTCAAATATTATCTCATGTCCCCATCCTTTGGGTACATTACATTCTTTACACTCTATCGCGTTGTATACTATTGGTTTTTCCATTTTATCTCTATTTTTTATACTGTATGTATATAGTTTCTAATTACGTTTAAGTATGTCTCAGTAAAGTTGTGATTATCACCATTAAATGTAATAATAAATTTTTCAATATCATTACAGTGGATATCTAACTTAATTAGTTTGTTTTTACCGACATTTAAATTGTAATTATATTCTACATTGTTAATTTCTAAAATTAGATTTCCATCTAATTTTATATCATATATTATAACTTGTAATTCAGGTTCGTAAATCCCATATTTCTCATTTTTATTGACGAAAAATTTATAATTATCATCCTGACTATAGTTATATAAATCGGTATCTTTATAATTAAAAATTCTATCTTTAACTTTTGCACCTTCTGTGGGTATGTTGAACTTTTCTTTCCACTTTAATACTTCACCTTCGGCCGCACCATTACTACTTAAGTACTCTTCTAATGTCAGTTCTTTAAGTATTTTTTCCATCAACACTCTGTCAAACACCATAAATTGTAGTGAAGTATCCCATTCAAAATCTGAATTATTACCTTTTACACATGGGTTTATTTTATTAATTTTATTATTTCTTATCTCTTCTATTACATCTTCATTTATTTCAGAGTCATATATTAGGTGGTAAAATATATCATAATCGAACGTTAACGCAATTTCAGTTAACTTTTTTCTTTGGTATAGGTCTGCCCATCCATAGTCCGGCTTGAAGGTCGTGATTTTCATCCACCCTTTATCGGTATTAATTGTTTTCCAAAAAGTCCAAGATTTTTCAGGCCAACTTAATAACGGATTTTCTTTAGTATAAAAAACAAAATCACTTTTTTGAATTATGTCATGAGGTAATTGTATAAAGTTTGGTGATAAGCACATAACATCTAACCCTTGGTTTTTAAGGATATCTATATTTTCTTTTAGAAGATTTTGCTTCTCTTCTGTATTACAAAATGTGCTAATTAATGCGATTTTTTTCATTTTAATTATATTTTTCTAAGTTAGTTCTTCTTTGACATGGTCCATCCCAAGACTCCCACCATGTGTGTGGCTTATTAAGTAATATAAGTGCGGGAACAATAAAATCTTTTTCATTCCACCAAAACCATCTCCATATATCTTGGTGTTTATCTTCCGTCATGGCAAATTGTACTCTATAATCTTCTCTAATATCATAAACCCTTAATCCTACTTCAAAAAAAGCGTAGGAGAAGTTATGTTGTATCTTTTCTTGTAGTTTGTAATTATTTTCTAAAGAATGTGGTAAATGACCATATTTCTCCCACACCTTATTCAAGGATTTGGTTGAAGCTATACCGAATGAGTGACCCGCATGTGGTTTATAGTCGTTCCACTCATCTTCATCCCTTTGTACTGGACATAAGTAACCGGTATCAGGTAACGTGTGATATTTTCTTATAAGATACTCATCCCAATTATTTTCTATAACAAAATAATCGTCTTCATTAAAAATAAAATAATCATATTTATCCCTATTTTTTTCAAATGAGTCAGACCACGCACCATAACTAAATCCTTTATTTTCTCTAATTAACACCTCAACATCCGTGTTTTGTATTTTTTTAGGAATTATTTTTAAAGCATCGTTTAAATATTTATAATGTTCATTTTCAACATTAAAATTAAATATAATCTTATCTAAATTATGATAATAAAGTGAGAGTACCTCTATTTGTTTTTTAAGAAATATTAATCTATCACTTTCAAACTCAGTTATAGTTTTTCTTCTATCACCAAAATAAAAGTTAATTACATAACAAGCCGAATTATTCATTTTATAAAAATTTTTGTTTTAATATATCTACAATGTGTGATGAGGCGTATATTTGTTCTCCCCATATAATACCACCACCATTGTCTCTTTCTATTTGATTATTGTTTTCCCAATCTGAAATATATTTTATCACATGTAAATCGTCTTCATACTCTTCTTCTTTTCTTTCAGTTAAAAATATACTTGGATGTGGTAAGTTTTTAAACCTTTCTATTAGATTTTTTCTTTTCCAGTTACCATGTAGGTTATACATTTCACTTGCAGACCATAAACATATTTTTTTAGTTTCTTTAGACCTTTCTACTCTTCTATCCCATCTTTGTTTAAATTCATCTAACGGTATTAAATCGTTTTGTTCGTTTTCATGGAATATATAAGTTCCATTAGTTTTAAACTCTAATATCCTTCTCCGACTGTGAATCCAATGTATATCAATATCTAAATGGTGGGAAACTGGGTAGTTATCCATATTTGTGAGGTTATCGTTTATTGCCCTATCACTACCTGTAATATTTTTAAAATCTTCGTTGGTCCTTATATCTCCAAACGTCATTTCATCGTCTAAATAACTTTCGATATGTTCACACATTCTAATATATTTCTCATCATTTAAAATAAGGTTACCGATTAATGGTGAATTGTAGGGTGAGTTTAGTTTTTCATATACTCTCCACCCTAAACAGCTATTACTAATCAACGAATATCCTTTTAAATCCGTTGAGTTAAATTTAAACTCTTCTTTGTACTTATTACCCTCGTACTCTAATTCGATGTAAGGATTATTTAATTGTGGGACTATTTCAGGGTTAATACTTATAAAAAAGTTAGTGCGTATATTAACGTTATCATAATTAGATATAAAAACTGGATTATCAAAATTATCACATTTTACTCTAACTATACATCTATTCATATCCACATTAAACTTAAAATGAATATGGTTTTTACTGTCTATCCTTAATATTGTAATCATTACCTCTCCTTTTTATAAATCATATAAACATATTTACGACTTCTTACCATCTTAAACTCACCATAAGTTTTAAATCCAAGACTCTCGTAAAGGTTTATGGCAAAATTATCTTCAAAAACCCATAAAGTGGCGTAATCCTTATCTTTTAAGTATTCATTATATGCTAAACGAGCGTAACCTTTTCTTCTATAGTTAGGGTGTATGTCACATCCTACTTCATCATCATTAGTTCTTAAGTATCCGACTTTTTGTTCTTCTTTATTTAATATAATATACCATTTAGGTTGTGTATCGTTAAACCACTTAGCACATTGTTCTAAGTTAAATACTGAATCATTTTCCAAATATTTTCTAGTAGATTCATTATTTCTAACCTCCAATAAAAATGGTAAGTCTTCTTTAGTCAGTGGTTTTAATTTAATCATAGTCTACCATCCTTTCTTAATACAATCTACGATATATTCTCTTTCCTCCTCTGTAACCCACCAACCAACAGGTATAGATACAATTCTTCCAATAGTTTTATCTAAGTTAGGTAACGCAGTTCTATGTTCATAAACACAGGTGTGTTTATCATTTCTTTCATGGACTTGGGATACCGTAATATTACATTCTCCCATCCACTTATAAAAACCATCTCTGTCATCTACTAACATAGAGTAAATCCAAAAAGCGGAGTCGTGACCTTCTTCTCTTTTTAATAGTTCAACACCTTTCACATTTTTTAGGTTTTCATCATAATACTTAGCGTTTTCTCTATGTTTACCAACGATATCATCAACATGTTTTAAATTTTCTATACCTACAGTGGCGCAAACGTCATTCATGTGGAATTTAAAACCCCATTCTTCAACATCTGCTTCACAACGGAAGTCTTTTCTATCACTGTCCCTATCTATTCCATACCATCTTGCTAGTCTCGCCCTTTTATTTAGTTCACTATGTGGTGACATAAGTATACCTCCATCAATAGATGTTATATGTTTTATGGCCTGTAATGAAAACATAGTAAGATTACCATGAGTACCGATTTTCTTCTTTTTATATTCAGAACCAAAAGAATGTGCCCCGTCTTCAATAATAGCAGGTCTAAATCCAAACCTTTCTCTAGCTCTATTTTGAATTTCCTTGATTTTATCAAGGTCATTAGGATACCCTCCCCAATGAACTAACATAATAGCTTTAGTTTTTGGTGTTATCTTACGCTCCAAATCCTCTAAGTCCATATTCAAGGTTGTGGGGTCAATGTCTACCCACTTTATTTTTAAACCGTTACCTAAAATTGGCCAATTAGACGCGGTACATGTCATAGGAGTTGCCAATACCTCATCACCTTCTTCCAATCCAGGCCAATCAATATCAACACCTACCACTCCACTATATACTTTAGTACCTTTTAGAGGTTTTTTAAGTAAGTGTAACGCTAAATGTAAACCTGAAGTTCCTGAGTTTAGTGTTGAAACATAATCGTGGTTAAAAAAACTTTTAAGTTGATTTTCGAATAGTTCAACTTTGGGTCCTTGTCCGATATATCCGCTATTAAGTACTTTACCGACTTCTTCGGCCGCGGTTGGAGCCATAAAAACTTTAAATAAGTCTATTTTTTTATTAATCATATTTTTTATTTTATATAACTCTAAAACTTATTTTTTTAAATAAGTGTTTATCCTCATTGCTCTTAAAATTGATAACCTCCCTGATTTTATCGTCTTCTATTATAATGATTTTATTTATATTTTCTATGTAATCTAACCCTAATATAGTCCAATGGTCTTTTAATAATTTTTCAACTTTTAAAGTGTAATTATTATTTACGACAATTGTATAATTAACTCCACTATCTTTTCTTGTATTCCAAGCAATAAAATTTATTTTATTATCTTTTAAATCAATATATGGTACACCCCACGGATTGAATCCTTCATCATTTTCAGATGTCGCAAATTTATTACCATTTTTTTCTAATAAATCTCTATGTTTTACTTTTACTTTTCCATTATTTATTAGAATGTTTTCAAGCATACCTTCAGGTGATTTTGATAATGATTTTCTAATCATATCTTTAATATTATCCTCATTTAAAATTATTAAGTCTTTTGGTAATGATTCTATTTTTAATGACTGTACACTTCCAAATAAAATATCATCGACATTTTCTTTTATGTCTTTATAGTATATAAAATCGTAATCATTTAATAATTTACTATTTTCTTCAATTTCAAAGTCATCTCGTATTTCACAGTCATATTCAATATGATGAACTTTTTTATAACCTATATTTTTAACTAAAGAAAACCCTAATATTAAAATTCTCCATATCGCTAGATGTGTGTTTCTACCCGTTAATAATCCTGACTGTATTTTCCTATTTTGACCATCGCTAGGACTAAACCACGGTTGATTTATTAAATCCCAATCAGTTAATAATTCATTTTTTTTATCGTATAAATATAATTCTACCTTATTTTGTATATCAATTGCAATTTCAGTGTGACTTACAATTAGTATATCATACTTTTCCCTAAATACTTGTAACTGATTAACTAAATTTCTCAATTTATCCATTTTTTGAATGTCAGGACAATAAGCAGAAATTAATATAATATCTTCCTTCATTTATTTATATTTTAAATAATTATTAAATTTAAAACTATCTATATTTAAGTCATCTATATTTACATCTCTTTTTAAATGACCATTAACTATAATTTTTATGTTTTTTATAGTATTTATATCTCCTAAATCAGTTATCGACCAACTACCTTTTTTTACATTTCTTAGTGTATGATTATTTCCATCACAACTAACAATAATATCGTATTCACCACCTAATTCATTAAAAACAAATAGACATAACTTGTTAGTGTCTTTAATATTTATAGGTACACACCACATTAACTCACCATTTTCATGACTATTAATAGTTCTAGTAAAAGGTACTTCATTAAATCTATACGTACTTCTGTCATTGACACTTAAAAACTTTAGCGTATAGTCTTCAGTCATTCTATTATTAATACTTTTTATTTCATTTAAAATGAATTCTTTATTATGACTAAAGTATTGTTCAGGAAAATTTTTAGGTTTAAAAGCAAAATAACCAGACTCCATACTTAATCCAAGTGAATTCTCTTGACCAAATATAACATTATCATGTATATCTAATTTTTCATTTACTTTATCAATTATATCTGTATTTAACGTTACGTCATATTCTATATAGTGAATTTTTTCATATCCTTTAAATCTAGAAAAATTAATGATATAGTGTATCAAACCATATATTGCATAATGGGTACTACTTGTATAAATCAGAGAACTGTTTACCGTAAATTTATCATTCTTAAACCAAAACTTATTTGTTAAATCATAGTCTTTAAGTAGTAAATTTTCATTATCAATATAAACATAATCCACATATGATGTAGATAATTCACTAATAGGTGAATGAGACACCACCATAATGTCATAATTGCTTCTTACTTTTTGTAGATTTTGAATTAAAGTATGTAAAACTTCTTTCCTATGGTTGTCAGGACAGTAAGTGGGAATAACAATTAAATCTTTCATTTATCTATTTTTTTTGCTGGTGTACCTACGTAAGTACCTAATTCTGTTATGTTTTTTATAACTCCTCCGTTAAGACCAATAGTCACATTATCACATATATTAATTTTTTCTCTAACAGAAGAGTTGTTACCCATATAAAAATAATTACCTATATTTACATTTCCTGAAATTATAGAACCTGGCATCATACTCAAGTAGTCACCTATAACCACATCATGACCTATTTGACATCCTCTATTTAGTATGGAGTGTTTACCTATTTTTACGTTAGTGGTTATGATTGAATTAGCCCCAATAAAACTTCCCTCACCTATTTCAATATTATCGTCCATAATTTGTGCGGTGGGATGAATAAATGTAAAATACTTAGTATGTGGTGGTAACGTATCAACTATTTTTTTCCTGTTTATAGGGTCTCCAATCACAACCATTACTTCATATTCTTTGAAGTCTAATTCGCTTATTGGTAGGGTATTTTTATTGGTGAATTCATCACTAACATAACAAGGTAATTTGGCATTCATTTGTGACATTACCTCTCTAGCATGTCCTCCAAATCCTATTAATACTCGTTTCATTTTTTATAAATTTCAAACTTACTTAAGTCAGGGTACGGTAATTCCAAATCCTCATTTTGTTTTTTAGTGCCGTCAATATTATAAAATTGTCCCATCAAAAGACAACCTCTAGCCGCCAACTCAGGCATCATATAAAAATTCCAACCTAACATATCTAAGTTATCATCGTGGTAAGAACATTCTCTCCTTCCACTATATCTTGCTCTTTTAAACCAATAATACGCTTCCAAACTATCGGTTAATATAGCACCACCTTTAGATAATTTAAAATGTTTATAAGGACCTGTAAATGAAACACACATATGTTGACCTTGTTTATACATATCAGCAGTGAATGTCAATGCTGAGTCCCATACGTTACTACCCTTTAATTGGTACATACCTTTAATAGTTTTACCTTCAACAGGTTCGAACTCAACTTTAAGTCCAGCATGAATAATTTCACAAGGAACTGAAGGGTATGTTCTACACGGGATACTTACCTTACCTTTAATACTTTTTTTGACGTGATTTTCATAATACAACGCTAAAAATAGTCCGTTTGACATATTATCTACCGTAACCACATACTGAGCACCAGTATAATCTGAAAGTTGATTTTCAAAATCTTCCGTTATTTTGTATACTCCGTTCGCCATTTTCTTATATTGATATTGATATAATAAATGATTTTTATTAAATTTTCAATATGAAACGACCAAAAATATTTTTACACGGCTCTTATGTCGGAAATACAGGATACAATAATCACACTAGAGATTTTACGAGACACTTACGTAAAAACGCAGATATAAAGATTAGAAACTTTACTGTTGGTCCGTCATGGAATAGCATGGCTGATGACCAACCTCACGATGGTGAGACGTATTTGAACGATGTAGATAAAGAAATGTTATATAAACAAACTGTCTTAGTGGAAAATAAAAAGAGAAAAGATGTTCCCATTTATCAGAAGTATGGTAAGGACTTTAAATATGATGTGAATTTGGTATTATCTGAAACGAATCATCATTACTTTTATGATGAGTATATGGGTCCTAAAATAGCTTATAATGTTTGGGAGTCTACTTTACAACCTGAAGGTTTTTTTAATAAATTATTACAGTTTGATGAGTTGTGGGTACCTTCTAAGTGGCAAAAGGAATGTAGTATAGAACAAGGATTTGAGGAAGAAAGAGTGAAGGTCGTTCCTGAAGGTGTCGATGTAGATACTTTTTTTCCTGAAGAGGTCGAGCCTTTAGATACCTATAAAGACGGTAGATTTAAATTTTTATTATTCGGTAGATGGGATTATAGAAAATCCACTAAAGAAGTTATTCAAACTTTTTTAAAGACTTTTAATAAGGACGAACCTGTAGATTTAGTAGTATCAATAGATAATAGGTGGGGAGAACAAATGGACGGTTTTAAAACCACTAAAGAAAGATTGGAGAATTACAGTTTAATAGATGATAGAATTAAACAACTATCTTTTACATCTAGAGAAGACTATATTAAATATCTAAAAACAGGTCACGTTTTCTTGTCTTGTGCGAGGTCTGAGGGTTGGAATTTACCCCTTATAGAAGCCATGTCGTGTGGAACACCTTCTATCTATTCTGAGTGCTCAGGTCAACTTGAGTTTGCCGAAGGAAGAGGAATACCAGTAAGAATAGATAGTGAGAAATCTGCAAATAGTAATGATTATGGTAGGTATACAATGAGTGATTTACCAGGTAATTACTATGAACCCGACTTTAATCATCTATCTGAAGTTATGAGAGATGTATATGACAATTACAAAACATATAAAGAAAAATCATTAAAAGAATCGATAGAAATTAGAGAACAGTTCAACTGGGATAAAGTTGCTGAGATTGGTTTGAATACTATAAATGATTTCTTATCTCGTAAGCCTTGGCTTAATCGCCCTGTAAGAGAAAATCAAATAAATATATCGTATATTGACGGTCCAAAAGTAGAAATACTCGGCGATGAAGATAATCAATATATTGTAGAATTTATTAATGGTGACACTAACGAAATAATTAGTACGAGTACTATTGGTCGTAACATGTGGTGTAATTGTAATCGTAAATATTATGTTAATTGGGTTATAAAGATTAACGGAGAGGTGTACGACACTTTTGATGTTGCCAATAAATCCGTTTTAATATCTTTAGATTCTAAATCTATAGGTGATACATTAGCTTGGGCACCTTATGCCGTTGAGTTCGCTAAACAAAATAATTGTAAGGTTATTTTAAGTACCTTCCATAATGATTGGTTTTATGATAACCCTAACTATAGTGAAATTGACTTTATTTTACCTGGTCAATCAGTCTCTTGTTATTCATCATACAAAATAGGTTGGTTCAAAAATAATGAGGGTAAATGGGAGGATTTTAATAATTACCCAAATCCAGTAAATCTTATTCCACTACAACAAACAGCGACAGATATTTTAGGTTTAAATTTTAAAGAAGTTAACCATGGAGTTTCCTTGAGTATTGGAGATAATCCATCAGATAGTAAATATGTGGTATTTGCACCTCAAGCAACTGCAGGTTGTAAAGAATGGGTTTACGAGAATTGGGTTAAGTTATCTAAATTAATTAAGGAAAAGGGGTATGAAGTAGTTATTATAACTAAAAACCCTTATCATATTGAAGGTACAATAAATGTATTTGATGAACCTTGGGATGTAGTGTCTACCTATCTACATCACTCTGAATTTACAGTAGGTTTAGGTTCAGGTATATCATGGTTAAATTGGTCTTTAGATAAGTTCACTTATATGATAAATGGATTCTCTGTTGATGGTCATGAGTTCACCAATAATATAAAGAAAATTAGTAATGATGTTTGTATTAAGTGTTGGAATGACCCTGTTCATGTGTTCGATTCCGGAGACTGGGATTGGTGCCCCGTTTATAAGGGAAGTAATCGTCAACATATCTGTCAAAAATCAATAACTGCAGAACAAGTTTTCAAAAATATAGAGTTATGAAAAAAGCATTAATAGAAATAACATCCTATTCATTAGGTGACACCATAGCGTCGATGCCGTATATAAATAAATTTAGTGAAATATATGAGTATGAGACATATGTAAAAATAAATCCTAACTTAAATTTTTTATTTTTAAAATCCTATCCAAATTTAAATTTTGTATCGGAGACAACTGAAGATTTTGATAAAACTCTGAAATTAACTTATTTTAACACTAAAAAAAATATTCAAGAAGAGTTTGCGAATCAACTCGGATTTATTGATTGGAAATACATTCGACCTATTGTAGATAGTCCTCAGGGAGAAAAGAAAATAAATAAAAAGTATATAAGTGCAGGTATTCATTCTACAGCACAATTAAAGTATTGGAATAACCCATTAGGAAAAGATTATCAAAACATATCTCCTTACTGGGGTCAGTTATTTAAAAAAATTAAAAAGAAGGGTTACTTACCCGTTGTGGTAGAGAAAGATGAGATGTTTGGTATTCCTCCTCACCGTAATGGAATGCCATCATCATGTGTTAAAAAATTAGGTAATCCATTAGAAGAAAGTATGTCTTATATATACCATTCAGAATTTTTTATAGGTTTATCTTCAGGACTTGCTTGGTTGGCACATGCTATGGGTAAACCTGTTGTAATGATTTCAAACTTTACCGAAGATTATTCTGAGTTTGATTTATCGTTATCTGATTATATTAGAATAACAAATAAATCAGTTTGTCATGGTTGTTGGAATAAAATGAAATCAATAAATGATTTTGACCCCTCTGATTGGTATTGGTGTCCCGAACATAAAAACACTCCTCGTCAGTTTGAATGTCATTCTTCAATCACACCTGATTATGTATATGAACAGATAGAACCATGGTTAAAATGAAAGTATTAATTACAGGGACAAAAGGATTTATAGGTAGAAATTTAAAAGAAACCTTATCTAAAGACTATGAGATATTAACATTCGAAGAGAGTGATTTAAACTCAGATTGGAGGTCTAAGTTAGATAATATATTTAATGAAGATTTAAAGTGTGTGTTTCATGTTGGCGCATGTTCAGACACATTAGAACAAAATGTAAATTATATGATGTTACTTAATTATGAGGTAACCAAATATATTACTGATTTATGTGTTAATAATGGTACCCCATTAATTTATTCTTCTTCAGCTGCAAATTATGGTGTTAATGAAGAATACCCATCTAATCTATATGGGTGGAGTAAATATGTGGGTGAAGGGTATGTTATATCTAACGGGGGTATAGGTCTTAGATACTTTAATGTATACGGACCAGGTGAAGAAGATAAAGGTAAAATGTCATCAGTAGCTTATCAAATGTATATTAAGGAAAATAATGGTGAAGATATCAAATTGTTCCCAAAAAAACCATTAAGAGATTTTGTATATGTAAAAGACATTGTAATCGCAAATATTTTCGCTTTTAATAATTTTAATAGATTAAATTCTAAATGGTATGAAGTGGGAAGTGGGGATGCAAGAAGTTTTGAGGATGTTTTAAATTATATGGATATATCATACACTTATCACGAAGAGGATATAATACCTAACGGTTATCAATTCTATACGTGTAGTAATAAAGAAAAATGGATGAAGGGTTGGGAACCCGTTTATGATTTAAAATTAGGTATAAGTAATTATAAAAATTATCTGTCAAATGATTAATACTCCTTTTTTTTATAGATATAATGAAGTATCAACATTTAATCAATGGAGCGCCCCAACATGGGATGTTTTTAACAAATGGTGGTTAGAATTTAAAGAAAATGTAGACTTAGAAGATTATAAAGTTTACTTAGGTGGTAGTTTTGTGATTAACCCTTTATCAGCCAATGATATTGATGTAATGTTTACAGGTCCAATTTATGATTACCAAAAACTATACGATAAATTTAAATATGGATTAGATTTATCTTTAAATAAGTATGGTATATATGTTGATTTATGTTGGTGGGACAATGTAGACTTTTGTAGTTACCCTAGAAACAAAGATTTTTTTAGATATCATAATTTAATAAAAATGGGAGGTGTTGAATATAAAGTATTATCTGATATATGTGTTCATGATATATCTCACATTACTTTTGACAAAAATTTAGAAATTCCTGAGTATCTTTCGTTTAATAGGGTAATTCTTCCGATGCCCAAACAAAGACGTAAAGAGTATAAGTTTAACCCTATTAGATTAAATTAACTAGGAATATACCTATCAGTTACAGTATTATAAGTCCCGTACTCAGAAACACCCACTTCTTCGTCTGATGGGTCTAAAGTTATATCAAATAGTTTTTTTATAAATGAATTATCGTCCCTACGATATATTTTATAACCATCAATTTCACACATATATACTACATCAATTAAACTCATACCACATTTTCTTCACATATTTTTATTTCATCAATACTCATATCAGCCCTAAAACCAGTACCATTTTGGGCTACAAAATATATATAATAAGTATTGTCAGTATCTTTATAATCATTTAAATCTACTTGGACTTTTCTCCATACTGAACCACTATAAGTAACAAAGGTATATGTGCTACTATCGCTCTCTTTAGTCAGTGTTGAAGTACCTGAATTATTAGAACCTGAATGAGAGTGTGTAAAAGTCTCTATTAGTGTCGCTTGACTGTCATTAGATGTCGAAGAAGTACTAATATACACATAAAGGTCGTGTTGTTGTGTCCCATATCCATTAACCCAAAACTCAAGTCTTAAGTTATTACCAATATAACTAATGATATCACCAAAATTAAAACCAGAAGTTCTTGTGACAAAACATCTTGTATTTTGACTACTAGACGCTTCCGTATATAAAAAATTATCTGAGGAAGTTGCAGTACTATTAACCCCACTAGGTTCAGTTGCACCTCCTCTAGCACCCGTCTGAGATGATGGTGTAGTATCAGTTCCTAAATCCCAACCTTCCACAGTCTTATTACTTATTAGACCCCAAAAAGTACCATCTACTGCGTTACTACCGTTAGCCCATTCAAGATAACTTGATGAAGGTGACCATGAACTTGAGGTACTTTCAACTGTAGTCTCAGATTCAAAGTTAAATGTTGTGGAAGTATAACTAAAACTCTTTCTTTTTGTGAGTGGCGACATCATAAATTTAACCCTCCTCTTTGGTATTGAAGAGTATTTTTTAATCAGTGATTCTTCTATTCCGTTTTTTTTACTAAAACTCAAAATCTATTTTTTATTATAGTTCAACCCAATCGGTTGATGGATTGAAAAATACTAAGTTTGTACCTATTTTATATCCCATTATTCTAATTATATCACCTGTTGTATATCCACTAACATCGTTAGTTAATCTTCCTGTAGTTGTTGATAAATAAACTACATCTCCAACTGACCCCCCTGGGTCTGAAAAAACATACACAACACCACGTATAACCATACCTGTGTTTGAATTAGTAGAGGTAGCAACTCCCATAAATCCAGTTGCGGAGGATGCGGCATCTGCATCTGATATAGTCCATGCGGATGTTCCTAAATAATAAATACCTCCCGCGATAACAGTTGTACTATATGCTGTGTAGGTTTCAGCGTTAAGTCCTTTTTCTCCTGACGCCGATGCCGCTCCTATTGCTGAAGCTATTTCACTTACTTTTAAAGTGGAACCATTACCCCCAATATCACCTAAGCAAGTAATGTCACCTGTAAGACCCATGTCACCCGTAATATCTAAGTCATAAGCGGGTGTTGTTGTTTTTATACCCACTTGCCCATCTGCCATTAAAAGAATATCTTCATCGGCATGTATTTCTAAATCTTCTGGAGTTTCAGTGTTGGCGTATATATAAGTGTTTGTCACATCATTATCAAATACAATCTTATTATTTCCCATATACAGAGGATTGGCAAGCGTTATTTGACTACTCGTTAATGTAATTCTAGCACTACCTCCAGCAACAATCATCAGCGAAACATTATTAGCTATTGCTATACCATAATCTCCACTCGTATCTTGTATTGCGGGATTACTAGCTCCTGTACTAGTCTGGAATTGGACTCTACCTGTAACATCCATCATACTACCATCCCATGTTAGGTTAGACTCACCATTTAATTCACCCGCAGTTGCACTTCCTGTAATAACTCTATTATCAGCGTTATTATTAATTGTTGCAGTTCCGCTTGTTCCTGAAGAACCTGATGTTCCACTACTTCCTGATGAACCTGAACCTCCTGTGACCCATGTAGTAACACCTGAACCGTCAGTTGACAGTACCTGTCCACTATCACCGTCATTTGGTGGTAATGTTAATGTCCAATTGGCAGTAACATCAGTTGGTACTTGAATAGTAACTCCGTTAGTGTCTGCAAAATCTCTTATAATAATTTTTGCGCTCTGTACACTAGGTCCTACTGGATTTATTTGAAGTGTTCCCTCTACTGATGGATTTGTTTCTGTTATAAAATCTCCGAATGAAAGAGTTCCACTACCATTTGTTTGAAGGGCCTGTCCATTTGTCCCATCACCATCAGGTAATGCCCATATTGTACTAGTAGTAATACTTAATGGTGGTTTAAATCCAACATAGTCAGAACCTAATCCGGTCCACTCACCTAATCTTAATTCAGGTACCGTGGTTGTCCCCGCACCTTCCATAATAATGTTATCTGATTTTAATGTTATTGAACCTGTCCCACCTGGGTCTATTACTATATTATTATTACCTGAAGTTACAATATCACCTGTGATTTCTAAATCACCTGTTAGACTCAATTCGCTACCGTCAAATGTTAAGTTAGCTTCGGCATTTGCCTCTCCTTGTACCCCTGTTGAGGTTAATATTCTGTTGTCACCTAAATTAGTAATAGTTGCGGTTCCACTAGTTCCACTTGACCCAGAACTACCTGACGTTCCTGATGAACCTGAGGAACCTGATGTTCCACTACTTCCTGATGAACCTGACGTTCCACTAGAACCTGAAGAACCTGATGTTCCACTACTTCCTGAAGAACCTGATGTTCCTGATGAACCAGATGAACCTGATGTTCCTGATGAACCAGATGAACCTGATGTTCCACTACTTCCTGAAGAACCTGATTCTCCACTTGAACCTGAAGAACCTGATGTTCCACTACTTCCTGAAGAACCTGATTCTCCACTTGAACCTGAAGAACCTGATGTTCCACTACTTCCTGATGAACCTGATGTTCCTGACGAACCTGAACTACCTGATGTTCCACTACTTCCTGAACTACCTGATTCTCCACTTGAACCTGAAGAACCTGATGTTCCACTACTTCCTGAAGAACCTGATGTTCCTGATGAACCAGATGAACCTGAAGTTCCGCTACTTCCTGATGAACCTGATGTTCCTGACGAACCTGAACTACCTGATGTTCCACTACTTCCTGAACTACCTGATTCTCCACTTGAACCTGAAGAACCTGATGTTCCTGATGAACCTGATGAACCTGATGTTCCACTACTTCCTGAAGAACCTGATGTTCCTGATGAACCAGATGAACCTGAAGTTCCGCTACTTCCTGATGAACCTGATGTTCCTGACGAACCTGAACTACCTGATGTTCCACTACTTCCTGAAGAACCTGATTCTCCACTTGAACCTGAAGAACCTGATGTTCCACTACTTCCTGAAGAACCTGATGTTCCTGATGAACCTGAAGTTCCTGACGAACCAGATGAACCTGAAGTTCCTGACGAACCTGAACTACCTGACGTTCCACTACTTCCTGAAGAACCTGATTCTCCACTTGAACCTGAAGAACCTGATGTTCCACTACTTCCTGAAGAACCTGATGTTCCTGATTCTCCACTTGAACCTGAAGAACCTGATGTTCCACTACTTCCTGAAGAACCTGATGTTCCTGATGAACCAGATGAACCTGATGTTCCACTACTTCCTGATGAACCTGAGGTTCCGTCCTGACCTTTTATATCAAATGTAAAAAATAATGTATCATCTACTGTGGCAGTTTGTGTTGTAGTGGCCACGGCAACACTGCTAAAACTCACATTATTTATACCTGTACTAGAATTACTAATTCTATAAACATTACTTAAATCCGAACCTTCTTTTTTAATAGTAAGAAGTGAATTTGGATAGCTATTATATATTAATTCAAGTAATGTTGTGTAGTCTGTACCATTAAGGTCCGTATCGTAAATAGTAAATTTATTAACATTGGCTAAATTACTTCCACTACTAAAACTTAATGTAACTTCCCCGTTAGCACTAGGATTTGTGCCTGATACGTACTGATAGACCCCCCCGTTATTTAATGCGTTATTTCCTCCTGTACCATATAAGTTATAAGTAAAATATACCGTTTCTTCGTCAGTAAAATTACTACCGTCTTTTTCTAATATTTTTATTTGTAAACTAATTCCGTCAGTAAGTGAAGTTTCGGTATTATATAAAACATCAAAAACTAACGTACTGTTGGGTGTAGTTACCGAACATCTTGATGATGGTATTTTTAACGGACTTTTTGAACCGATAACCGGTACATCCTGTTTTGACTGAACTCCATCCAAAGAATCTATAATTTGTGTTATATCATCGGATTTAAAATTTGTCGTTGATATATACATAAAATACGTCTGACCTACAGACATATTACTTAAAGTTTGGCTAAATCCTATATTTCTTGAGTAACTTCCAGTTGGGGTTGACGTCCCGACATCAAACCTAAAACTAAGTATATCTCCTTTTAATTGAAAAACTGACATTTATATTATTTTTTTATTTTAAAATCATATTGCTTCAAATAGTGTTATACAATATTCGGTACTTATCGTTGGGGTGCCGTTAGAGTTGATGTTAAGCACTTTGATTGCATATTGATTATTATCTGGGTCACTTTCAAAGTAACTATATGTATAAGAAGCGTATCCTGTACCTCCTATTTCTGTAAAAATTATTGTTCCTTGTGTTCCAACATAATTATCGTTTAAGTTTCTAAATGAGGATGGTACTGAAATTCCTGTAACATTTGCAGAATAACTTATTTTAATAGACTCAGTACTATTCCATGCTGTACTATTTGTCGTGAAATTATAGTCGCCTGCGTTCGATGCAGTTGTGGCTGATAGTGTTGATGATACGCAACCTGCAGAACCACCATCACCTGATGTTCCACTACTTCCTGATGAACCTGATGTTCCTGATGAACCTGATGAACCTGAAGTTCCGCTACTTCCTGAAGAACCTGAAGAACCACTTGTACCCGAAGCACCTCCAAGTACACATATTTCACCTAATCCTGTTCCTGCACTTGAACCTGTAGCAGTAGCATAAACAACAGTAAATGTATATACATTAGATAATAATGAGCCTGAGGTTACATTATACCAAGCAATTGCACCGTTAAAAAAGTTAACTTGTAATGAACCTCCGTTATTTAATAACGCGTCGAGTTGAACTGAGTTATCATTACTATTATTATCTATTTCATAAATTTTTATAGACGTAACTGAATGAGTTAAGGAGCTATTAACACTCGCATTTCCGTTTGAGGGTGTAGAACCGTCATTTGCAATTGTATAATCAAAGCATCCTCCTACACTTATACCTGAAGTTCCGCTACTTCCTGAAGAACCTGAAGTTCCTGAACTACCTGATGAACCTGATGTTCCACTACTTCCTGAAGAACCTGACGTTCCTGATGAGCCAGATGAACCTGAAGTACCTGATGAACCAGACGAACCTGATGTTCCGCTACTTCCACTTGAACCTGATGTTCCGCTACTTCCTGATGAACCTGATGTTCCTGATGAACCACTTGAACCTGAAGTTCCGCTACTTCCTGAAGAACCTGAGGTACCTGATGAACCACTTGAACCTGATGTTCCACTACTTCCTGAAGAACCTGATGTTCCGCTACTTCCTGAAGAACCTGATGTTCCTGATGAACCTGAAGAACCTGATGTTCCACTTGAACCTGAAGTTCCACTACTTCCTGAAGAACCTGATGTTCCTG